>ENA-UZWT01000247-UZWT01000247.1-metagenome-genome-assembly--contig:-Day-1-50m-contig-247_pt1 | contig 131405 bp, 130 predicted proteins | sample MGYA00260338_ERZ794898 | MGnify/ENA metagenome assembly ERZ794898 | reverse complement strand
CTGGGAGAGCGCCTGCTTTGCAAGCAGGAGGTGATCGGTTCGAGCCCGATATTCTCCACCAATATATCAATGCAGGTTTGCTAACAGTAACAGATATTACAGGCGTCATATCAATTCTGTGGTAAGGTTCGAGTCCTTAGTTGATACCAAATATAAGCGGGCGTAGCTCAGTGGTAGAGCCTTTCGTTGCCAACGAAACTGTCGTGAGTTCGAATCTCATCGCCCGCTCCAATTGGCCAAAAACTCCCGCGGACAACGCGGGTTTTTTATGTCTAACCGCCGCATCTATTTCTTCCGATATTATTTTTGGAATTTAAGTATACATATATTCAAGATACAATATATTGATAAATAGTTGTAACATTATAAGATATACATTAGGAGAATTATTAATGGCATATGCGGTAAAATTTAGACGTGGAACAACTGATAATCATGCATCATTCACCGGCGATGAGGGTGAAGTAACAGTAAATACAACTACAAATGAATTAGTAGTACACGATGGTGTTACTGTTGGTGGCCACACTGTAGGTGGAGTATCAGATACTCCATCATTTCAATCACTGACTGTTAATAATGATGTAGATATATTGGGCGCTACAAACTTAGCAGAAATACATGAAAAAGTAACAACTAATATTAGTACAACTGGAACACTATTATTTGATGCTACAGTTCAAGGTATTTTATTTGCATCCGCAGAACAAACTGCAGATCGAGAAATTGATTTTACAAATGTAAATACAAATCTCAATGTTGGCCAAAGTTTTACTGCAGTGATACTATTGACTCAGGGAACAACTCCATATTATGTGAATGCATATAAAATTGATGGGGTAGCATGTACTCCTAAGTGGTCGGGCGGAACTGCACCAACTTCAGGCAATGCATCTAGTATAGACACTTATAGTTTTACAATTATTAAAACTGCTGACGCGACTTTTACAGTAATGGCTAGCGTTACACAGTTTGCATAAGATTTCATAATTAAGTTAGGGAGAAACTAATGCCAAATAACTATAAAGGTCTTAATATATCGGNNCTAAAATCAACAACTAAACTATCAAGAGTTCAAGTAGAACCAACAGTTGATTTTGTTGAAATTACAGATCGCGGACTAGTTACTGGAAGTCCTACAAAACTAAGAACTGCAGGCGCAGGTCATAGTAAAAGATCAAATGCAAGTCCAAAATCAACAGTTGGTTCGACTATTGATATGGGCGGATTGTTCGAAATAGCATCAGAATACGACTATGGTGCAGTATCTACAGGTTCTTTTGTAGTTGATGAAGATTCTTCTTGGAGTAGTAGACATAATAGATTTAATGCTACTGCACCATCTATAGAGTATGATACAACATTACTTATTAAAGGAATTTTAAATCCACTCAGTGAGAGCGCATATCATAACTATAGCATATCCACAGCAGATGGAACATTAGATGGTACTGAACGCGGACCGGGCTTGGGACCAGTAGCTGGCACTTCTTTTGACGCAAATGAGTCACCATATGCTAGTGGCGGAGGAGCAACTTATCATTTGTCAAACCATTATTATAAGATTGGCAATGATTATTGGGGCCGGACCGGTGGATTCACTGGCGCATTTACATTTGAAATGTGGATAAAATGTGAAAGCGCGCCGCCAACTACAGGTGCCACGATTTTAGGATATGACGGCGCCAATGGCGGTGGCAAAATATATTTTGGCAATTCGGGAAATGGTAATAAACTATATTTCCGGAATAATACTCAACCAACCAGAGGGTGTGCGATTACAAGAAACGATATGGGCACTGACTGGCATCATATTGCGTGGACAAGAGATGATAATGGGGATAATAGAGTATTTTTTGATGGAGTACTTAAAAACACAAGCATTGTCAACGAGTACACAAACTATTATAATCCTATAACTTTTCCTGATTCATCCTGGAGTGAAGGATCTAGTTTTCATTATGGTACACAGTGGCAATCGCCCTATTTCGCCCCATACATATATTGTGCTCAGACTTCTGGTTGGACGACAGATGTTAGATGGATAAATGGTGGAGCATTATATACTTCGTCTTTCACACCACCAACCTCACCTTTGAGCGCGATTCCTTAAAAATATATAAAACTACGCCAGCAGAATGATTAATTAGGAGAAACTAATGCCAAATAACTATAAAGGTCTTAATATATCGGGACTAAAATCAACAACTAAACTATCAAGAGTTCAAGTAGAACCAACCGTTGATTTTGTTGAAATTACAGATCGTGGACTACTTACTGACAATCCTACAAAACTAAGAACGGCAGGCTCAGGTCATAATAAAAGATCAAATGCAAGTCCAAAATCAACTGTTGGATCGGCTGTTGATATGGGCGGATTGTTCGAAGTAGCATCAGTATATGACTATGGTGCAGTACCTGAAAATACTATTGTAGTTGATGAAGATTCTCGTTGGTTTAATAGACGCCAAAAGATGGATCCACCTCCTCCGCCAACAACACCATGGGTAAACAGAGATAATTGGAATGGTGGGACGACCGCAGGCTATAGTGTTGCAACTGGAAGTGGATATGGTTCGCATGGTGCCATTCCTAGGACCAACCAAAGAGTAGTAACTTTTAACTCTGATGGGTCGATTGGTTATATTATCGGACAAAGTCAGGTGAATGCATATAATCTATCAGTGCCATATGATCTTAGTGAGGATACAAGAACCAACAGTTATAGTTCATTTACGATTGCCAATGGATCAGGATTGGTCAGAGCATTAGAGGTGGTTGATAATGGTAACAGAGTTTTAAGAGGTGGCAGTAGTGGTGTGACACTTTATAAGGTACATGAAAAAGATGTATTTACCTGGCCGTACGAAACTATATCAAGTTTTAATATAACTTCGCTTTCTGTGGACGCAAACTCACCGCGTGATTTCGCCGATTCTGTAGCGAGTTGGAGTATTGCAGGAGATGGAACAAAACTAACGGCAGTTATTATTACCAACTACATCACTAGAGATCCTGATACTGATACATGGACCAGATATTCTAATAATAATTATAGTACTGGTGTAATTGTTTTCGATTTAACAACGGCGTGGGATTTATCTACCGCTACATACTTTTCTCATGCAGTTATTAGTAATACTTGGAATTACACCACACCCAAGGGGTTCATGGCACCTGATGGGTTAACTTTTTGGTTATTTGGAAACCTGGGTGTAAGAATCTTTTCATTGGCAACTCCATTTGACATATCATCAACTAGAACATTATTGAGTACAGTGGGCGCGGCATTTTATGGCGAGACCCCAATGAATATCAGCCCAGATGGTAGATATATATACGGTACACCGGATCAGCCATCGAATGGCACAAAACTAAATATGACAGATTTCGGTGCACCATAATAAATTAGGAGAATTACTATGAAATTTCTTTACATTGATATTAAAAAAGGTAAATTAGTCGGAGTATTCAATAATGTGGCAGGTAATATAAAATATTTAACACATGATGAAATTATTGTACAAAAAGAAAAGCATCAGGCAATGAATAGAATAAACACCGTTAAAGAGTTTGACGATGCAATTATTGCAATGGATAATCATGATTCGCCAGAAAAATGGTACAATGTAAATAAAAAATTCAAACGGCTATTCAAAAAATAATAATATTATACTTATATTAAATTAAAACTCTGGCATTGCCAGAGTTTTTTATTATTGATCACAAATGATAAATACACATAAGTTATTTAAATACACGGGAATTATACTACAATGAGACTATTTGATTTAGTAGAAAATGAAAATACAAGGGTAGTTATTATCTATCCTGGAAGGTTTCATCCTTTTCATATTGGACATGGCAAGGTATTCAAATATTTAAAGCAAAAATTTAAAGGTGCACAAGTTTTTATTGCTAGTTCAGGCAAAACAGATGCACATAAGTCTCCATTTTCATTTGATGAAAAGAAACGCATGATGATGTTAGCAGGTGTTGATCCTAATTCGATAGTGCAAGCAAAAATTCCATATGTTGCAAGTGAAATCACTGATAGATATGATCCTGACAATACGATTATAGTGTACGCCGTATCAGAAAAAGACATGTCTGACGATCCAAGATTCGATTTTCCCACGACCGGACCTAAAATCAAAAAGAATGGCGAACCCGCTCACATGCAAATGTGGAGAGGAATTGACAATGCAAAGCCCCTAAGACAGCATAGTTATATAACTACAGTTCCAACATTCACATTTAAAATACGCGGAGAAGCTGTAAATAGTGCAACTCAAATTCGTAATATGATTGCAAATGCTTCTGATACTGAGTTAAATCAAATTCTGCAGGATTTATACGGTCGTAGTGATATTCCAGAAAATGTAATAGAAATATTTAAAAGAAAACTTGGAAGTTCAACTGTTAGTGAAAATTGGGAAGAAGAAGATTTATATTCAATATTACTTGAAGTGGAATTAAAGCATCAAATGATCATAGAAGATGATGCGAATCCAGATTCTTTTGATGTGAAAACTGCGAAAGCATTAAATAATTTAAAAGTTAAATATCCAGGTGCAGATAATTTATTAGGAGCACTGGTAGCAGATGTTGAAGATTCACAAGAAGTAAGCAAGAAAAATGATATACAACATAGCATAGATATTGCAGCAATCGAAGATAAAACAGAGAATAATATTTCAAAAATAGAGAAAAAAATAAATTTGTTGATGCAAGAGTTGAATACTTTAAAGACAAAAAGAAAATAAATGATATTTAAAATGTGAGAAGATAAATGAAAATTAATGAATTAGATAAAAATACAGGCGTAACACAGCAACAACTAGATTCACTAGAAAATGTATTAGACCGTGTATTTGCAAATGTGGGCATTGATGTTGAATTTACTCGCCATTTCTTAGATCGTGTGAATGATGCAAGAAATGTAAAGCCAATCTCAATTAAAGAACTTGGCATGTTATTCAAAAAAGAATTTGTAAAGTATGGTAAACCAATTGCACAACTTGGTCCAGACGCAGAAGCAGTGATGAAAGACTTGTCAAGTGATATTAATATACCATTTGTTCTTAATTGGAATGGCGAAGAGCTAGAACTAGTAGCTAAAACCGTTATGCGCAAAAAAGATTTCAAATCATCAAATAAAGAATTTTCAGTTGAAAGTGATGATATTATGGTAAAAGGAAAACAATCAGATTTTCCAGACAATTATGATGCAACTGATGACACAACATTTAATGATTTCTCCAACAAAGAACTTAACCAGGTCACCATGAAGGCTATCTCATCTCTTAATAAGCAAGAACAAATGGTATTAAAGGCAAGATTTGGATTAGAACCATTCAAGACATCATACACGCTACAAAAAATAGCAGATGCTATGAATTTGACAAACGAACGCATTCGCCAGATTGAAACCAAAGCTCTGCGCAAGCTCAAGCATCCCAGCCGCAGCCGCAAATTGCGGAGTTTTTTGAATCAGAGTAAAGATTTTACAGTTGAAACATCAACCGCATCACTGGGATCTAAGATTAATTTTCCCGGCATGCAAAATAGAACGGTCTCAACAAGATCAAAACCAACTGCAACTTCTGCATCAACATCTACCAGACCAGCAAGAAATAGATTTGATAAAATTGTAAATTGGACTAAAAGTTTTTTTGATTCAGAAGAAATAAATGAAGATATAGGTTCATTACCACCATTAGTAGATTTAATTGTACTTGCCGTTTTGGCACAAACAACTGTAGCTGGTATAAAAACAATGTTTAAAGTTGCACTAAAAACTGGCAAAGGTTTAAATAAATTACGAATTCTTACAAAAAAAGCAGGCATCGCATTAGATGCTAAAATTAATTCAGATATGTATTATAGCGAATCAGAAAATAATATTGAAGAAGATTTTTTTACTGACAAATCAGAACAAGAAAAGAAATTTTGGAATGCCGCACTAGAAGCATTATATAGATTAGAAAAATCCAAAGAATATAGACAGTCAATTGAAAGTTATGCATTTGAGATTGCAAGATCATTTAATGGAATGAATGCAAAAGAACTTCTATCTTTATATAAAGCACGACATGGAATAGATGAGAAGTTAGAAGAAGCAAAGCAAAGCAATCCATTAGTAGTATTAGATAAAATAGCAGACAGAAGTGATAATAACGAATTTCCAGTAAAGTTTTATGATGATACTATAATAAAAGTAACACCTAAAAAAGCAAAGAAATTCATGGATGTGTACTATAGAATGGCAGATGAACAGCGTGATATAATTCATAAGTATATAAAGACTAAGAAAGGATTTATGCAGGCTATTAATGATTTTAATATTCCTATGTAATAACTAAACCATGAATATAAATGAAATACAATCATCACCATCTAAGATAAGTGAAGGATATAAACTAAAACTAGAGCGTGATACTGATATGATGGTGTTAAACATTACTGACACTGCTACAGGCAAGCGCACAGAAGTGCGTGGCAAGCCTGGGTATGAAACAGGCGGCTATGATGCAACAGATAGATTACATATTCTTCTAGACAAAATAGGCAAAAGTGCTAATATCAGTGACCTAATGAATGGCGAAACTGTTGGTATTAATCCTAAACATCCTAAAGGCGCAAGTGCAAACGCCGCAGCGACTACAGCATTTAACGAATCTTTAGACAATCCGTATCCTTTCAAATTTACTGGTCCAAACACAGACAACTCCTATTTTGCTAAGGCACAAACACCAAATGGCGAACTAGTTATGGAGTTCGACGGTGGATATGATGATTTCAGTATTGACTTTGCCGTTGCAAATCAAATGGGCAAAACTGATGCAGGTGATCAGTTCAGAATATTTTCTACTGTAATGGCAATGATGAACAAGTGGATCAAAATAGTGGGCATTGAACACGTGGAAAGTTTCGACTTTGGTGCTAACAAAGACGAACATGCATCAGACGGCAGAGCAAAACTTTATACAAGATTTGCTAAAAAACTTGCTGCACGACTAGGCTGGTCATTAAATCAAAGTAGTACAGCCAATAATAGCACAGAATTCTTTACTTTACAAAATCCTAAACCGAAACCACGCCCAGATGGATATTTTGATGCATTGGAAGACGGCAATCTAGGACCAAATGGTGAAATACCGGCACAATATACTGAGAGTGTAAAAGAAGAAGTTGAAGTGTCATTATATGGTGATGCTGAAAAAGGTTATACGCTATCTAAGATTGAAGTATCAGGTGATGAGCGCAATGCAGGGCAAGGCACAAAAGCAATGCAAGACATTGTTGACAGAATGGATAGAGAAGGTGCAATTATCGCATTAACACCAGACGATGCGTTTGGTGGAAACAAGAATAGATTAATCAAGTTCTATAAGCGTTTTGGTTTCGTAGCAAACAAAGGTCGTAACAAAGACTTCCGCTTTAGAGAAACAATGATCCGTTACCCACACAGTATTGAAAGTGTTAACGAAGTATCAAAAGAAGAGTTTGACGCTATTAAAAATGGATATGTTGATATTGAGTTTGATAAGAAGTGGTGGCCTCTGGATGATGATTACCCACTAATCAAACATATCGGTAAAGCAATAGGCGCAACTAGTTGGACTAATTGGGGCAAAGTTGGTGTACCCTGGTCAGAAACAGAAATGATTGGCGGTAGTGGCACATATATGCTTAAAGGTGATTTCGGTCATATCTTACTAGATGCGGCTAAGAGTTTTAGACCAGAACAAATTTTAATGGCACAAATATCAACTTCTAATCGTGGCGGTGGTGTAGGTGTTAAAGTTATGAACGCTATAAAGTCATATGCTGATCAAAAGGGTTTGCCAATAACAATATACAAAGTAACTAACAAAAAGTTTTTTGATAAGTTTTCGTGGTTGACAAAAACAGGCGTAGGCACTTATGAATACAATGCCGCTAAAGTAGAAGAATCTGCTGGAGTAGGCCGTGTAGTAAAAGGTGTAAATACAACTGTTGATGTAGGGGTTGATGAAATAATTAATCAAGTTAAGAAGTTCGGTAACGATGTGGATCGTGATGGCAAACCAAAAAAGAAATTAAGATAATCAGATTAAAAGGAAAAATTAATGGCAATAATATTACCAAGAAATCCCAAAGATGGTGAAATCGTTACAGCAGGGAATAGAACATACAGATGGAATCAAAATAAAAACAGATGGCAGATTGTTTAACCACTATTTATAAATTAGGAGAAGTATAATGTCAATTTTAGCAACACTTTCAAGTGGTTCGCTGAGTCCTGTAGGAATGGCTCAGCAAGCAATGATTGCAGTTTTAAAAGCAACAACCGCAATATCAGGATCATCATTCGAAGTACAACAAATTGTAGGTGCGCCGGATGGCTCCTATATAGCCGGTACTAATAGCAGTATTACCGGCACTGGAAGTTTTGCTGCACATGGTGATTATTTAGTTACTGGTGATGGTACTAATCAGAAAGTTCATATTTGGAACTTATCAGACGGTTCGTTACATATGACAGTGCCAATGCCATCGCCACCTCCAGGGACGAACGGCTGGGGTTGGCAAATTGATATGCATGGAGATTATTTTATTGCTGGCAACGGGTATAGTTCATCGAGTGGTCGTGTAACCATACATAATATATCAACGGGCGCTTTAATTACAACACCGTCCGCATTTGGATACAGTAGGGCTAGATATGTTGCAATTAGCGAAAATTATGCAGTTGCAACTGGATACAACACAAATATAGATATACTTGAATTAGCAACTAATACTTATAAATCCTTTTCACGCCCATTTACCGGTTCGGGGTCAGGTCGCATTGATGTATATGGTAACAATTTGGCATTTGGGTTTGATGATGGCAGTAGAGTATCAGTGTATGATATACCTACTGCGTTTGCAAATGATAATTTAAATACTTCTAGCCTGACAATAACCCCAGGTAGATGGTTTAGATCATTGAATATTGAAGGTAATTATTTGGCTGCGGGTGGAGGTACTCAACAGAATGAACAAGGAATTTTGATTTATGACCTAACTACGGGAACACTACTTTATGAGATGGATCCGCCAGAAGATGCCATTTATGTATATCCTGGGTTCGGAAATTCAATACAGATGAATGGAGATTATTTAGTTGCTGGATGGGGTAGGAGCAGCAGTGGTCCGGTTGCTGTATATGATTTAACAACTGGTACATTATTACAAACGTTCACATTCGCTGATGTGCCTGACACATATTCGGTGGATAGACCAGGCAACTTTGGCTCTTCAGTTGCAATCACTGATAGCAAAACCATTGTCGGAATGCGCTATCACAGAGGTGATGCCACCGGGTTGCACCCTGCAATGGGGGCGTTTATTATATACTCTAATCCAGGCCAAGCAGCACCTGCAGCACCAGTATCGGCAGATTGGAGTAATGTTACATTAGAACATACACTAGATAATCCAAATACAGTTGGTAGTAGTGACCATCATTACTTTTCGACCGCCGCAATATCTAATACATATGCAATTGTAGGTGCACAAAATGCAGGCGGATCCGCATATGGTAACGCATATATTTTTGACGTATCAGATGGATCATTAGCATATACACTAAATAATCCAAATCAGGGTGCAATAGCGTCTGACAATTTTGGTTCAGCAACCGCAATATCCGATACACATGCAATTGTTGGCCATCACAATTTCGACGATGGCACCGGCCATGCTTCGGGTGTAGCCTACATTTATGACTTATCAGATGGATCAATAGCACATACACTTAATAATCCAAATGCTTATACTTATCCTAATGGCTTCAACAATGATTTTTTTGGCGAGGCAGTTTCAATATCAGGTGACTATGTTATTGTGGGTGCTAGTAGAGAAGATGATAATACTGGCAGCGCGCAATATCAGGGCAATACTGGGAATGAATCAGGCAAAGCATATATCTTTAAAGTATCCGATGGTTCATTGGTATATACATTCGATAATCCAAATACGTATGGTACTGGTGCCAACGATATGTTTGGTAATTATGTCGCAATATCTAGTACACATGCAATCGTAGGCGCCCGTACTGAAGATGTGGCTGGTGTTGAGAATTCAGGTGCAGCCTACATTTATGACTTATCAGATGGATCACTAGCATATACATTAACTAATCCAAATTCGTATGGTACTGGTGAACGTGATTACTTTGGTGGGGCTGTCGGAATATCTGATACACACGCAATTGTAGGCGCGTGGAACGAAGACGGTGCTGCTGGCGGAAGCTGGGGCGATGATGCTGGTGCAGCCTACATTTATGACTTATCAGATGGATCACTAGTATATACATTAACTAATCCAAATACGTATGGTACTAGTGCAGGTGATACTTTCGGCTGGAAGGTGGCAATGAATGATACACATGCAATTGTTAGTGCTGCGTATGAAGATGATGCTGATGGTGATAGTTCAGGTGCAGTCTACATTTATGACTTATCGGATGGATCATTAGTATCCACACTATCTAATCCAAATGCATATGGCACAAGTGCTGATGATCTATTTGGGGCGGAAATAGGAATATCCGACAACCGTGTAATTGTTGGTGCTTATTTTGAAGATGATGCTAATAGTACTAATTCAGGAAAAGCATATATCTTTAACGCCGCAGCAGCAGCACCAGTATCTAGTGGATGGACGTTTGATCTTTCTAATGTGTCATATGATAATGCCAGTGTTAGTTTATACAGTGAACTGCCGAGTGGGGTTTATCGCATGATCTTCAACAATGATGGCACTAAGATGTATGCAGTTGGTAATACTTCATCAGCACCCTGGCACAAGATTGCCGAATATTCGTTATCCACCGCTTACGATATAACCACATCTTCATATAACAATGTTGATCTCCCTATAACTAGTCAAATATCCCATCCTGTATCTATACGATTCAATAATGATGGTACGAAGCTGTACATAATCGGAGGGGATCCCAGACGTATTAGCCAATATTCGTTGTCTGTCGCTTTTGATTTGTCCACTGCGACATATTCTGGCGTAGATATTGATCCGGGTGATGGGCATAGCTTGCATTTTAACCCTGATGGCACAAAAATGTATACCGTTGGGTCCGGCAGCGGCACTGGGGATGTAAAACAATATTCCTTATCAACCGGTTTCGACATAAGCACAGCATCCTATGATAATATCAGCTTTGATGTAACAAGTCAGATGAGTTCTCCATCTGATATAATCTTCAACCCTGATGGCACGAAAATGTATATTAACGACTATGGTACTAAGAACATTTTTCAATATTCGTTGTCTTCAGGTTTTGATTTAAGTACAGCATCATACGATAATGCGTCATTCCTTGTATCGCAACAGCATCTTTTCTATGGCATGGCTATAAACGGTGATGGTACTAAGTTGTATACGACTGGGTCATGGCAGCCTAATGTTGACATACATCAATATAGTACAGGTTTATGATAGTATAACAAGTTAAATGGATGCGATTTTATTCGCATCCATTATCTGTTTAATTTGATAAATACTATTATGAAAATAAATGAGATCATATCTGAAAACTTTGCCGGAGCATTTGCTAGTGTTCCTATGGGATTAGGTGCGGGTGATCCAAATGCAAGTGTGTATGCAAAAAAGCCTGCCACTAAAAAGAAAAAGAAATCAAAGATGGGATATAGTGCAGATGTAGGCAACCTTGCTTACACAACTCCAGTAAAAAGCCCAATGATTAAACGATAAGGTAGATTAAAATGAAACTGTCACAACTAATTGAATCTTTTGTAATCTCTAATGATGAATTTGAAGATTATTTAAATAGAGCAACTGAACAACTAGTATCAGAATTATCATCAGGTAAAAATCCGCGTGATGCAGTTCATGATTTAGCATTAACTTTTGCAGATCAACACAATAAATCATATGATGCATATCAACGTATGGCAGACTCACTTGAGGCTCGCATGCACACATTAGAAATGAATAGTCCCACCGATATGATGAACGGACCAGAAGATGATATGGGAATGGGCAGTGTTGATGAGCCAGAAATGATGAGTGATCCAATGGGCAACATGGAAATGAATACACCTGCAAGTTCCGAAATGCCAAGTGATAGTGACATGGAAGATTATGCTGCAGTAATGGATAATGAGCAGGAAGTTGAAGAATCAATAAATGAAGATTCCGATGAAGAAAAAGTACGGCAACGTGCACTTGCTAAAGCAGATGAACCTGAGCGTGGCGAAGAGAGAAAGAAAGTATCTCTAAAAAAAGCACCTTGGGAAGAATCAGTAAACGAAGAAAATGGTGGGAAAGCAATTGATACAATTCGTAAAATTGCAGATGAAAAAAGTGCGATGAAAATTAAATTTGATAATGGCACAATGATGGTCGATATGTTCACTGCATCTGCAGTTAAATCAGTATATGATAACGTAAATGATGCAAATAAAGAAAAACTAGACAATCTAATGAAAACCAAAGAAGGTATGATGAAAGTTGTAAATCTTTCAATGAAAATGCTTAAAGAAGGAAAAATAGGTGCAGCAGTGGGTGTTGCAAAAAAGATTGGCGATAAAGTTAAGGGAATGGTCGGCCAAGATGCCAAACAAAAAATGCTTTCAAAAGGTATGAAGGGTGCGGAAAAATTAGCAAAAAGGTCTCAAAAGATCGGCAATATTACTAAAACTGTTAGTGACACTGGCAAAGTGCTAGGAAAAGTTGGATCAGCAATAGCTGGTCGTTATGGCAAAGAAATGGGTATTGGCGGTAGTTCATATTCAGGCAAAAGAGAATCAGTTGATATTACAGCAGATAAAATCATGCAGGAAGCAATTCACAATGTGAATAAAAAATAAAATAATCTATTGACATATGAACACCTGTGTGTTATATTAAAGGGAACTCTAAAAGAGTTCCTTTTTTTATATATTATCAGGAGATTATTATATGTCATTACATACAGTTACAAGTGAAGAAAAAGCAAAACTAAAACAACTAGTAGATGAAGGATGCTCGGTTCTTCAGGAGGTAGATGATCTTAAAGGTGGTCTGCGTGATACAGTCAAGGCTATTGCTGAAGAACTAGATATCAAACCCGCAGTACTCAATAAAGCAATTTCATTAGCACACAAAGCAAATCTTCAAGGGGCGAAACAAGACTTTGAAGATGTCGAAACTGTACTTGAAACAGTAGGACGCACATTATAAATGAGTTATGTAGACGCATACTACAACAAAGATAAAGATATTGTAAATGTCGTTGAACGCAAGGACGGAAAACGTATATACCAAGATTATCCAGCATGGCGCACATTCTATGTACGCGATGATAGAGGATCACATACTAGTATTCACGGTGAAAAGGTTCGTCAGGTAAAAGTAAAACGACTAAAAGATATGCACAAAGAATTGCGTATGAATTCTGATAAAAAAATATACGAAAGCGACATTAAGCCAGAAGTTCGATGCCTCGCTGAAAACTATTTAAACTTAGATTCGCCAAAATTGAATGTAGCATTTTTTGATATCGAGGTTGACTTTGATGCCGATAGAGGTTTTGCTCCACCAGAAGATCCTTTTATGCCAATTACTGCTATTACAGTACACTTACAATGGTCAAATCAACTTGTTACCTTTGTTATGCCACCAGAGCATATGCGGGATGGCGAAGGTTTAGAAGAAGCACAGCGTCTATGTGATAAATTTCCAGATACATTTTTATATCTGAGTGAAGCAGATATGTTAAACGATTTCTTAACATTAATTGAAGATGCTGATGTTCTTAGCGGATGGAATAGCGAAGGCTTTGATATTCCATACACTGTAAATCGTATTATACGAGTACTCAGTAAATCACATACTCGTAAGTTATGCTTGTGGGATCTTTTGCCGAAAGCAAAAACAATTGTAAAGTATGGCAAAGAACAAATAAGTTATGTTCTTAGTGGGCGAATACATCTAGATTATCTAGAATTATATCGAAAATATACATATCACGAAATGCATTCATATTCACTAGACGCGATTGGAGAATATGAACTTAATGAACGCAAAATTGCGTATGAAGGTACACTAGACCAACTTTACAATCAAGACTTTTATAAGTTTATAGAATATAACAGACAAGATGTTGCATTACTTGATAGTTTGGATAAAAAACTACGATTTATTGATCTAGCAAACGAAATCGCACATGATAATACGGTTAATATTCAAACTACCATGGGTGCTGTTGCTGTTACCGAACAGGCAATTATCAATGAAGCACACCGTAGGGGTATGGTTGTGCCCGATAGAAAAAAACGCAGTTGGGATGTCGAAGATGATGATTACGAACCAACATTAGAAGAAGAGGCAGCGGCAGAAGCGCAAAAAGCAGCCGGTGCGTTTGTTGCTAATCCACAAATTGGTTTACAACAATGGGTAGCAGGCATTGATATTAACTCACTATATCCTAGTATTATTCGTGCATTGAATATGTCACCTGAAACTATTACTGCACAACTCAGACAAGACTATACAGAAGAAATGATTCAAAATCGTATTCGGGCTGGTAGAGGTAGCAAGAATAAAGGATATGGTGCGTCACAGGCATGGGAAGATACATTTTCAACAGAAGAATTTAGGTTCTTTAATGAAAAAGACAAAACAAACATAATGAATTTAGACATGGAGAATGGTGAAGTGCATGAAGTTACTGGCGCAGAAGCATTTGATTTAGTGTATAATTCAGGTCTACCATGGGCTATAAGTGCAAATGGCACAGTATTCAAACAAGATATACAGGGTATTATTCCTAGTTTATTAGAACGTTGGTATGCTGAACGCAAAGTTCTTCAAAAGAATATGCGTGAAGTTAGAGAAAACGGTGGCACAGACGAAGAAATTGCGTTCTGGGATAAACGACAACTTGTTAAGAAAATTAACTTGAACAGTCTATACGGTGCGATTCTAAATCAAGGTTGTCGATTTTATGATAAACGCATCGGTCAATCAACCACGCTGTCTGGTCGTTGTATCACACGACATATGGGTGCTAAGACCAACGAAGTAATTGATGGCACATATGATTATAAAGGTAAATCAGTAATATACGGCGATACAGATTCTATATATTATTCAATGTATCCATCATATAAAAAAGAGATTGATAGCGGTGACATACAATGGAATAAAGAGATTGCTCTTACAATGTATGACGAAATCGCCGATCAAGTAAACGCTAGTTTTCCAGATTTTATGAAAGAGTTCTTCAACTGTCCTCGCAGTCAAGGTGAAATCATTGCAGCGGGCCGGGAGAACTTAGCAACAATGGCTATCTTTATTAAAAAGAAACGTTATGCTATGCTTATCTATGATGATGATGGTATACGCCGTGACGTAGATGGTAAGCCTGGCAAAGTAAAAGCAATGGGTCTTGATCTAAAGCGAAGTGATACACCAGACTATATGCAAAAGTTTCTTAGTGAATGTCTTGTCAAAGTACTTACCGGCGGAGTACAAAATGATATTGTCGATATGGTTAAAGAATTCAAAAAAGAGTTTCGTGAGAAACCTGGCTGGGAGAAAGGCACTCCCAAACGTGTTAATAATTTAACCAAGTTTAAAAACGATGTATCAAAATATAAACGTGCGCAAAATGCAGATTTTAGATTACGAAGTTCAGAAGACAAACTGGAAAAGCCACGATTGCCAGGGCATGTTAGTGCGGCATTAAACTGGAATACACTGCGTGAAATGAATAGTGATAGATATTCAGTTGAGATTACTGATGGTATGAAAACTATCGTTTGTAAACTTCGTGATAATCCAATGAAAATGACAAGTATCGCATATCCTATTGATGAACCTCGTATCCCACAATGGTTTCAGGATCTTCCATTTGACCACGATTCAATGGAAACGGCAATCATTGATAAAAAAATTGATAATCTAATTGGCGTATTAAAGTGGGATTTAAGTGCTGCAAACGCCAGCGAACAATTTGAAAGTTTATTTGATTTCTAATGACTAAAAAAACACACTTAGAACTAGTACGAAACTTAGGCAGAAATGCCGCATCAGACGAATGCTATACTCCGCCTGATTCAGTTGAGCCTTTGCTGAAGTATTTAGACAAAGATAAAACCTACTATGAAGCGACAAGCGGAATATCAGGTTTAATTGTAGACGGGTTTACTAAGTTTGGTTATAATATAAAACCTAGTAATGGTAAAAATTTCTTTGAATGTACTCCAAGTGATGTATACGATGGTATCATCACAAACCCTCCCTACTCATTAAAAGATAAGTTTATTCGACATTGTTATGATTTGGATAAACCATTTGCTCTATTCTTGCCTGTTGCAAGTTTTCAAGGCGCAGGGCGTGGCAAAATGTTTATGGAGTATGGTATGTCAGCACTAGTATATAATAATCGTGTTGATTTCACAGGAGGCGGAAGCCCACCATTCGGCAACGCTTGGTTTATACATGGGTTCTTACCACCGAATACAATCTATTGGGTAGACAACCCGTCTACTGCAAACCCAAGAAAAATACAAGAAAAACAATCATCACAGTTTGATATTTTATTTGAATAAAGCACTTGACATTAGATTCTATTACTGATATAAGAATATTATAGATAGAATCAATACCGAAAGGTCATGTAATGAGTGTAAAAATACAATATGATAAAATAGCATTAGTAAGTACATTATCTATGCTTTTAAGTTCTACTGCAATTGCTGATACCAGTTATATGCAAATGGATAATGATGCCGTACTTGAAAACCAATGGATCAAAACTGGAGTTAATAAAACATCCGGTACTTTTGGTAGTGGTGATAGCAATGCTCCTGGCATATTATTTGATCCTAGTGGATCAGGATCGTTTGACAATAATTATGACTATTTAACTCCGGGTGCTCCATTTGATGGACAAGCACTTATGATTGATGGTGAAAATTATAAAAATAATAATTGGTCGGTATACTCAACTGATATAGTTGATTCTGATGGTCTTACAAATGAAACTGATAGTGTAACATGGAGTGGTGATACTACACATGATGGTTCAACATGGAATGTTGAAAATGTATTTAAACTAGAAGATAACAAATCTTATATAGATGTAACTACAACCGTAATTGCAGGCTCTAATGCAGCATCAGTAAGTTATGGAAAGTTTATTGATCCAGATTCGCAGGGTGTTGCGGGAGATACAAGTGCAACCGATAATGTGCTAGGATATTCTGGCATTCCAGAAACTAATTTAGTTATTAGTGAAGCAAATGTTTCAAAATATGCACTAGGTTTATATACAACAGACACAAACGTAACAGCAGGCATACAATCATGGTCAACAGATGCAGATGCGTATGATGGTTCAAAATATGAAAATGCAGATGGGGAAGAAATCCCATATGGAACTGGTGATGATACAATTGGTATCAGTTGGCATTGGACTGATGTCACTATAGGTGATATTCTTTCAGTAAATTATGCATATATATTGGGTGAAACTATCTTTGATGCTATTGAAGATTCAGATGGCTCGGCTGGTGGAGAAGATAACGGCTGGAATGTTGAAAATGTTGGTAATGCCACGGAAGCAGCAATCGCTGCACCTGAGCGAGAAGCAGCAGCCGAAGAAGCAGAAGAAGCAGAAGAAGCGGCACGGGTTGCGGCAGAAGAGGCAGCAGCCGAAGAAGCGGCACGGGTTGCGGCAGAAGAGGCAGCAGCCGAAGAGGCAGCACGGGTTGCGGCAGAAGAGGTAGCAGCAGAAGAAGCGGCGCGTGTAGCAGCAGAAGAGGCAGCAGCCGAAGAAGCGGCGCGTGTAGCAGCAGAAGAGGCAGCAGCCGAAGAGGCAGCCCGTATTGCAGCAGAAGAAGAGGCGGCAAGAATTGAGGCAGAGAAAGAACCAGTTATTGCAAATGCAGTAGAAGAGTTTATTGTATTAAAGGACAAAGAGCCATCTTCAAAAGTAATGGTTAGGATAATGTCTGATCCAGTAGTAGGGTTACAACTGATGGCGGTGCAAGCAATGCCTATTGTCACAGAAACATCAAGTGAAACTATTTCATCAGTAAGTGAAACACAAAGTACAACTTTACCAGTATTAGTAACTAATATGACGCTACATGGTTCTACAGTTGTCAATAACTTGCAAACTATTTCCAAACAAGATATCACAACAGTAACAACACCAATGGATATTGTAACAACCACATTTATTCGTACTACTGAAACATATGATAATGGATCAGTTGTAGTAACCGATGGTGACGTGACTAGTACAACATTAGTAAGAAATGATGTTGTCACAACATCCAATGATATTGAATCTGTTGTCGGCAGAATTGACCAAGTAGAACAATTGCTAGGAATTGATATGCATAGAAATATGGATATTGAGAACGGTATTACAGTTACTAAAACAGAACACAAAATGAATAATGGCTATAGTGCAAAATCAAACGTGTATAGTATTGGAATTGAAGATATCTCCAGCACAGATAATATTGTTACAGGCATCGAATATAATGAAGTCAATACAACTATGAGCGGCAGTGATAGTAATGGCAGCATTAGTTCAGATGCATATAGAATTGATATTGGTAAAACATTAAATGACAATGATACAAAATTAACAGCATCATTTAATCATACCAAATCTGATATTTCATATTCTAGAGTTATTGGCAACTATTCGGCGGCGGGTGAAACTACATCAACTGATAATTATATTAGTCTTATGTTAGAAAAAGAAACTGGCAATTTTCGTCCATTCTTTGGTTACACAATCGGAAAAAGAAAAACACAGGGGTATACTGAAACTGGTAGCTCATTGGCGGTTCTAGATTATGCAACTGAGAAAGATATATATAATTATCCAACTATTGGTTTGAATGTTGAATATGGTATAGTTGCGGCAAGTATTCGTCATGACTTTGATGAATACAATACTACCAGTGTTGATTTTGATATTACTCATAATATTAATGACAACTTAGATGTAATGCTGGGATTAAATCGCAATGTATCAAATTATGATAATAGCACCTCGATTACAGCAGGAATCAATTGGACTTTTTAAGTTCATACAAATCAAAAAGTTGTCGATTTATATTGACAACTTTACTTAATTATGATAGTATATAGTATATAACATAGGAGAACGCAATGCGTGACATTTTAAAAGATATTGTAAAACACACACACGGACTTGGTATTATTCAGGCAGTGAAAGTTACTACAGATGATGATACAACAGCATTAGATGCGATGGATGATGATAGAACAGTCGTACTAAAAGCAAAGATGCATAAACGTGTGCCAGAATTCGCAGGTAAATTTGGTATGGGACGCTTGGGTGTAACGAGTGGCTATCTATCATATGAAAATACTGATGATGAAGGCAATACTATTGGTGCGGACATTAGTGTAGGAACAATGGAGCGTAATGGTGAAACCATTCCATCTGAATTTAAATTTTCAATGAAAGGTGTTTTTGATGCCACATATCGTGTAATTTCAAGTGAACTAGTAGACTCACAGATTAAAACAGCAAACTTCAAAGGTGCTAAATGGGATGTAGAAATCATGCCATCTTCAAAAGCCGTAAAAGATTTACAAACATTTGCTGGTATTCTAGGTGCATATGATCCATTATTTACTGTGAAGACAGAAGGAACGGATCTACTATTTCATATTGGTGATGCGTCAACTGATAAACTAAGTTTGAAATTTGCTTCAAATGTTGAAGGTACACTGAATACAGGATGGAGTTTTCCACTTTCTACGGTTTTAACTATTTTGAAATTAGGTGATACATCTACTATGAATATAAAAATTTCTGATCAGGGTGCTATGGCAATTCATATCGACTCGGGAATGGGATTATATGAATATATTCTACCAGCAAAATCTGGCAACTAATAGTTGCCAGAGCATCATTAAGATAGGAGACACAATGAATATAGATAGAAAATTAGCAAGACTCGATCAACTAAAAATAGAACACAGGGAACTTGACCATAAAATTCAAAAAGATTATAACCTAAGACTTGATGTCAGTGAACTAAAAATTAAAAAACTTAAATTAAAAAATAAAATATTAGTTATGGAAAAAGATCTAAACATTAACTAATAAATAGATAATAATTTAATTCGAACATGTAATTACAGGATCACAAATGTCACCATTAATTCAAATTCTTCACAAATGCAAAAATCAGAATTATTTAATTACAACAACAATTATAGACGAGTTTTCACTACATTACAAAGACACACAATTTTTATCAATTATCGGAGCAATGTCTCTGAGTATAATGATATTGTTAAGTGTGCCAATAGTAGTATTGTCAATGTTTATTATAAGTATTTTAATGATTTTAGAATTGTTTATTACAAAGATATTATTATTGTTTGGTAATACGGGAATTCCAGGATGGAATTTACAGCATGTGTTAAGAAGTTGCATTAGTGCAATAAAAAACATACCGTCACGCATGCGACAACTAAGAAAGAAAACCATTATAGAAGATGAAGATGAATCTTTAAATCCAGAATATTCAGAGATGCCGTGGGGACTTGACGAGGTTTCAAAATATAATCGTGGTATTACATCAGAGGAACAACTTGAAAATATTAGGAAAAAATTATGAAAGATCCAAATGTAGAAGTGATGGTTAAGGAACTAAATACTTTAGTAAATAATATGAATAAACTAAATGTCAAATTGTATAAGCAAGGAGTGTCATACAAATTGGAAGATGGATTTAATGATGAACTAAATGCAAAACTAATTCAAATACAATATCTACAACAAAAAGTGGAGTATTAATATTATGAGTAAAGTTAAAGACTGGTTCATAACAATGCTTATGGACCAGAAAAGTAAAGAAAAATATATTATTGATAAAACACCAGATGATGATGTAAAAACAAAAAAAATGTTGGATTACAATCTAAAACATTCTAATATCACACAAGATGAATTTAACAAAGAATATGCGACACTTGATGGTGAGCCGTATATTCGTGTAGTTAATCTAGAAATGGATCCCTCTTCGCCAAGTGCAGGTTATTTTGAACTAGACTTTAATGAACACTTTGTTGAATATCTTGCTAATAGTGGGTATGATGGCGTAGAGCCAGATGAAATTGTCGATAATTGGTTTAATGATTTATGTCAAAATATTGTAATGGAGGGATTGGAAGACGGTGACGGAACTACAAAAAGTTATGATACCAAAAGTAAACAGGGTTTAATAATTCAAAAATTAAAAACAGATGATGGCGATGATACAGTAGAATACTCTTGACATTTGCAATAAAATCATCTATGATAGAATCATAATTTCAAACAGAGGTAACAATGGCTACTTTCATTCTAGTTGACAGTCTTAATATGTATCATCGTGCAAAGCATGTAACACATCGTGGGGCTGATATCGACACTAAAATTGGCATGTCGTTTCACATTATGATGTCAAGTGTGAAGATGTGCTATAACATGTTTAATGCGGACCATGCAGTATTTTGCTTAGAAGGCAGAAGCTGGCGCAAAGACTTTTATACACCATACAAAGCACAGCGTAGAGCCGCACAAATGGCAAAAAGTGAACGAGAACAGGAAGAAGATGCTATCATGTTTGGTGCGTATGATAGTATGATAAAGTTCTTAGATGAACGCACCAACTGTACATTGTTACAAAATCCAGAAGCAGAAGCAGATGATATGATTGCACTGTTTATTGAATCACATCCAAATGATCATCATGTTATTATTAGCAGTGATAGCGATTACCAGCAGTTGATTTGTAACAATGTAACAATATATGATGGTGTTCAAAATCGTATTATTACACCTGACGGATTCTTCAAAGATGATAAGAAACGCACTCCTATCAAAGATAAGAAAACTAAAGAAGTATTATCTGCGCCTGATCCCGAATGGTTGCTATTTGAAAAGTGCATCCGTGGTGACACAAGTGATAACATATTCAGTGCCTATCCAGGTTGTCGCAAGAAAGGTACTAAGAATAAAGTAGGTATGATCGAAGCATACGAAGACCGTAATACGGGTGGTTTCAATTGGAATAACTTTATGCTACAGCGTTGGACAGATCATAATGGTGACGAACATACCGTACGCGACATGTATGAGCGTAATAAAAAGTTGATTGATCTTACTGCGCAGCCACAAGATTTAAAGATAAAGTTTATCGAAACCATTGCGGAACGCAGTATTCCTAAAAACAAAGTAGGGGTTGGCGTAAACTTTCTTCGTTGGTGTGGCGAATGGGATTTACAAAATCTAGCAAAAACACCAGACGAAATGGCTGCTATATTAAATAAAGGTTATCCACATGCTTAAATACATCTTTGATGTAGACGGAACATTAACTCCAAGCAGAGGAAGAATTAATCCAGAATTCTTACGGTTTTTGTTTCGGTTCAGCACCAAAAATGATGTATATTTGGCAACTGGCAGTGATGCGCCTAAAACAATTGAACAGATAGGTAATAAACTATTCAATACTGTAAAACGCTCCTATAACTGCAATGGCAATTCTATATGGGAGAAAGGTGTCAATATACATAATAACCCATGGAAGATACAAGTTCCAGCACATCAAACATTAAGATACTGGTTAGAGAACACTCAGTTTCCACATCTTACTGGTACTCATATCGAAGAACGCCCAGGCATGGTTAACTTCTCAATTGTAGGCCGTGGTGCTAATACTGAACAACGTGCAGAATATGTTCGATGGGACAAAGAGTATAATGAACGTGAAAATATGGCATTGTATATTAACTATAATGATGATGAATTTAAAGATATAACTGCAACTGTGGGAGGTGAGACTGGTATCGATATTGCTCCTACAGGTTCTGACAAGAGCCAAATACTCAAAGATTTCAACAAAAATGATACAATTATATTCTTTGGAGATGGTATATTTGAAGGTGGTAATGATTATACAATATCACAATCTATTAAGAAAAATAATAGAGGCAGAACACATTATGTTGATAGTTGGGAAAAAACATATGAGATTTTAAAGAATGTATACAGTTGAAATAATAAAAGGCAAATTTTGGATAGTCGAAGATGCTGGAATAAAACTCGGGATCATTCGAAAGATTAAATCAGATAATTATGAAATTATTATGCAAGATAATAATGATATCAAAGTTATGTCATTTGAAAAACTTACCACACAGTTTGGAAGTAAAATTCTTGAATCTAAACAAGTTAAAAAAATTGAAAGTGTAGGCAAAGATAGTAGCTATTCACTTGATGAGGTTGAAGGTTATCCGTGTAAGCATATTGCATACAATATTGAAATTGTAGAATTAAAAGGCAAAAAAATTCCAACATATACCAAGAGTATCACAAGCAAAGTAAGATATGCGGCAGGATACTATGGTGTACGATTTCCTAGCGACTGGAGATGGTTTTATGGTGGAAAACTAGATACTCTTGATTCATGTAATTTTATTGGACCATATAAAACAAAATCTGAAATGCAATCAGAAACATTAATGGCGAACAGACGGGAAGCAGTATAAATATGTCATATACACAAATAAAAAGTTTTTTGATGTCGGTAAATAAAGCCACTATCAGAAAAGATCCGCAAATTCGTATTAGTATAGAAGACGCAGTTAAATTGCAAACAGAACTTTCACTTCTTCTGATGGAATTAAAAGATAAAAATAAATCACAAAGCACAGTCACATTTGACGGAGGAAAATTTTAATGCCTGATTTTAACGCAGTAATGGTTATAGGACACTTTGTAGTTTCTATATTTCAAGTTCCATTAGGACAACCACTATATCAATTTGTACCATATCCAAGTATGGACAGATGCCAAGAATACACACAATATGTACTAACACCACGGGCTGGTCATACTATGAACTTAGAATATAAAATGTATAAGACTGCAGAATGTGTCACAAAAGAAGAATTCCAAAGACAAATGGAACTATACAATAAACAACAAGATGGAAATTCAGAGGCTCCTGAACAGAATGATGGATGGAATTAAGATAAATAGACTATAATACCTATAAGGAATATAGTCTAAATGAAAAATTTTAAAAAAGTACTAGGCATAATTTATGAAACAATAAAATCTACTTGGATTTACACTACAATTAAAAAACTTGTATCAAAACCGATGTACTTATTTTTAATATTAGCAATTATTATACTTGGCGGACTTCATGTTAAAAACTATGTTTATTCATATGTTGCGGAATTTAAAAGACTTAATGATGCGAGTAAGCAGGCAGAAAAACTAAAAGAAGAGCAAGAAAAGAATTTAGATTTTGTTAAAATAGATGAATTTTTATACACATTAACAGGTAGTGTTGGCACCGGTGATTGTGATAGAATTGTTCCTGATATGCCAATGGACTTTACAGTTATTCTTGAAAGTCCGGGTGGCAATCTAGCAGAAGGATCATGTATAGCGGCGCATTTAAAACTAAGAAATGTCGTTACTGTTGTTCGTGATACACCTGTTATGAATGCAAATGGCAAAATTATATATTCTCCGGGCGAAGTAGGAGACAACTTAGATATTGCACATCTAAAAAATAAAACAGTATGCGCTAGTGCGTGTGGTCTTATGTTCTTAGGAGGAGATAGACGATATCTTATAGGTGACGTATGGTTTGGTATTCACGGACCCGGCACACCAGAACAATTTATTAGTAGAATGCCTGCTAGACAAGCAGAATCTGGAGCATATCGCACTGCTAGTAATCTCTTGGGATTATTAGAAGAACTAGGTGTGGATGATCCAGAAGTTCGTAAATTGTTTATACAAATCCCGAATCAAACAATGTATTGGTTGAAACCGGCTGATTTTTCAGCAAAGCCAGCACTAGTTTCTTTAGCAACAAATTATGTTAATTTTTGGGGTTTAACTACCGCATCACTTGATCCGTTATAAGAACAAGGTTGCCTAATAGGAGGACTACAAAATGTTAAAGAGTTTCTTTTGGACTCCATCGCAATTTTTATATGCTTGGCTAATGCTTGCTTGGCTGTTATTTATTGGATGGTATAATGTTCAAATTCTAGTCTATTACAATGCATGGAATCGTGAATTCTATGACGCAATACAAACACTACAAGAAGCAAGATTTTGGGAACTATTCTGGAGTTTTAATCCACTCAGACTATGGGATTTTATTTCGTTTAATATGGACGAAACAACAACTGTTCCTAGTTTCTTAGAAATACTTCTTATCTATGTGCCAATGGCAACATATGCTACATGGCAAACTCAAAGATTTACTTTTCGTTGGAGAGAAGCAAACACACATTACTATCTAAAACGTTGGGAATCGTCAACCGCAAAGATTGAAGGTGGATCACAGCGTATACAAGAGGATCTAATGATTTTTGGCAAAACCCTACAATCACTATTCACTGGCTTTGTTAATAAAATTTTTATTCTTGCTGCTTTCTTACCAGTACTATGGACACTGAGTGAAGGTCTTCCTGTTTGGAATGGTCAAATTATTCCTGGCTTTCTAGTATGGGCTGCACTTATAATGAGCATTGGTGGAACACTTCTCTCATTTTTACTAGGTATCAAACTTCCAGGGTTAGAATATAAAAATCAAGTTGTAGAAGCAAAGTTTCGTAAAAAACTTGTACATAGTGAAGATGATTTTAAAGAACGTTTATCAGAAGACTTGTTTCCTATGTTTGCATCTATAAAACGCAACTACTATCGTCTATTTAACTACTACATGGGCTTTGGTATATGGCAAACCGGCTTTTCACTATTAGCAGGTAATGTTGCTATTGTAATATTAGCACCAAGTTACTTTGCTCAATTAATTACATTCGGCGTTCTTATCCAAGTTCTTAATGCATTTGGTCGTGTCGAAGGTGCATTAACATTCTTTATCGACAGATGGACAACAATTGTTGACTTCCAATCTGTAATTAAACGATTGAGAGAGTTTAATAAAGTACTTGATGAAGCAGATAATAACGTTACATCTTAATAAGTTAGCGTCACTATATCACAGTAAAAAAGCGTTCATTATGAACGCTTTTTTGCGTTATAGCAGTATATTATTATAATATTTAGATAAATATGTATAATATCTAAGGAATAAAATAACATGGCAAGACCTAAACCAAATATAATATTAGAATATACCAATGCAAAAACATATAGAAGCGAACAGGTATTAGAAGCAGATGCGATATATGCTGTTTTTTATAAAGGAAAAGCAATCAATTTGCGAAGCCTGAATAGTCTTGTGAATTTTCCAGGACCAAAATATAAAAAAGTATCGTTTTCTAACTCTGGACATGCATTTAATCTTGCAGAAAAATTAAATTACTTATTTAAGTGTGATGATTTTGAAGTTTTTAGATTATCTGAAGGGGAAAAGTTATATCCAAAATAGCTTAAATTCAAATGACTAAAAATGAACTAATACAATATTTAAATAAAAATATAACTGGCAAAAAAGCAGGAAGAAAAGAATTCAGGGTTAATGATATCTTTATTAGTTCATCAAATCAAGAAAATAATTTTAGATTGACAGGACTAGGCAAAGGCACGATGACAAAATACTTTCAAAAGTATGAGATAGTCTTGAACTCTGCTTCAAGATTAGAAACTGGATCCCATATTATAGAGTTAGATAAGTATATGAAATCTCCATATTATATGCGAAATGGCAAACTTACTATATTCGAAGAGGCACTTGCCGCAGAATTTATACTAATAAATTGTGATTTTGATTTATGGATCCAAAATAAAAAATACATGCAATCATAAAGTTTATAAAATAACTCTTGACATTCTTAACGAATCACTTTATAAAGAATGTATAAGTTAGTTAAAGGGATATAAACATGACCGCATATAATAACTTTTTCAACACAATATATAACGCTATTGGCACAGAAGTTAGTGGTTATTATAAAGATACTCCCTTTCTTGGTAAAATTATCTCCACACGGGTGAAGTACGGCAATGATATTCAAGTAACAGTAGAAGATGATGATGGTCGCTGGTTTCTTATTGATGCGACCGAACTTCTAAATGGCGATACTGACGTTTATACTAATTTACATGTCTATCTTTAAAAAGGTTGACATTCTAAACGAATCAGTTTATAACTAACTAGTAATCAGAGAGAAAAGGAAATAATTATGGGTCGTTCAGTTTCTACACCGCGTGACGCAATCGTTGCTTACTATGATGTGACAGACCAAGGTTATGATTGGGATGATGAAAATGATTGCGTTGACTATGACAACTATTGCGTGTTTCAAGCGAAAGATGATTGGAACCATTTCAAAGAGTGGATGGTCGAGAAAGTAAAAGAACTTTTCCCATCTATGTCAGAGTGTGAAGAGTGGGTTGGCCGTGAAGACCTAGCGATTGCTGAAAATCAACTTGCTTATTTTGGTGTTAGTGAATACTGTGGATGTGCCGCTGTTTGGATTGTTGCTAAACAAGATTACTATGGTAATGATAACCCACTAGCAGAAGCATGGGTCAACAAGATTTCTAAAAAGTTCCATAAAAATTTCGGTGATTTTAATCGCATTGGTGTTTTATCCAATGGCGGATCTGTTTACGAAAAGAAAGTAGCATAAAAAACTTGACATTCTAAACGAATCACTATATAAAGAGTATGTAGACAGTAATAAAGGAATATAATATGTTTGTTGTTAAAACACAAATTCTGGAAAATTATGGCGCACATTCAGACGATGGCAAATTTGCCAACGGCAATGCATACTGGAAAATGAAAGGTGGTAATGAATATATCGTGAGGGATGTAGAACGTCCACAAGATGCTATGGCATTTATTGCTGCAAAATATATGGTAAATGATCTGTATTGCAAAGAGTTTCCGATAGAAGCCGTTACATGGAAAGAATGGCAAAATGAGTTAATGGATGTTGACGAAGGTTACCGTGCTTTTCTAGTAGAAAATGCAATACCAGCATCTCCTCTCCAGTCTTAAAAAGTACTTGACAGTTCAATTCAACTACGCTATACTATATAAGTAATCAACAGAGAAAGAGAATCATTATGGCACAAGTTTCAACAGCAGATATGGATGTTCGGTTAGTTCGCCCAAGTGATATTAGAGAAGAAGTTAATTACGCAATGAATCGCAAGCGTCCCGTCTTTATTTGGGGACCTCCAGGCATTGGCAAATCTGAAATTGTGAGTTCTATTACGCAAGAGCGGTCAGGCTATATGATTGATATGCGGCTTGCTCTTATGGAGCCAACCGACTTACGAGGTATTCCTGTCCCTAATATTGAAACTGGACTCATGGAATGGTTGCCACCTGCTGATCTTCCTACCCAAGAACTTGCCGATCAATTTGATTGCATTGTTTTATTCTTAGACGAAATGAATCAAGCACCACAATCAGTACAGGCTGCAGCATATCAATTAATTCTTAATCGTCGGTTGGGCAATTATCATCTTCCAGATAACGTTCTTATTGTTGCTGCTGGTAACCGTGAGAGTGATCGTGGTGTTGCGTACCGTATGCCTAGCGCACTTGCCAATCGTTTTGTTCATCTAGAAATGACCACTGATTTCGAAGATTGGCAAACATGGGCATTACTAAACAATATGAACCCCGAGGTTGTAGGGTATGTAACTGCCAACAAAATGGATCTGATGAACTTTGATCCTCGTACAGCATCCCGTGCGTTTGCCACTCCTCGTTCATGGACGTTTGTGTCACAAATGCTTCCACAACCTGGCGAAGAAATCAGTACCCATCGCTTACATGATTTGATTGCTGGTACAGTGGGTGATGGTATTGCTACAAAGTTTATGGCGCATCGTGCGATATCTGGTAAACTTCCTAATCCATCTGATATCTTAAATGGCACAGTTACCACACTTTCACCAGAAGCCCGTGAAATTTCTGCTATGTTCTCACTAACCGCATCACTATGTTACGAACTAAAAGATTTTCTAGACCGTAATGGAAAAGAAAAAATGGAAGAATTATATAAAATGGCCGATAATTTCTTTAACTTTATGATGGATAACTTTGAAACAGAAATGACTGTACTTGGCGGTCGAACAGCACTAAAAGTGTATAAACTACCACTTGAGCCTCGTAAAGTTCCATGTATCGAAAAGTTTTTCAAGAAATACGGAAAACTAATCATTGATGCTCACAATGCTTAAAAATAAAAAGTGATCTTAGGATCACTTTTTTCTTGACATATTATAAATATATGTGATATGTTATTAGAGTAATCAGACACAAGGACGAATCATATGCGTATCGAACCAGAAAAAATTACGACCGAAGACGATTTCAATGCAGTGTTTGATGATTTGCTTAAAGAAAATGGCATTGAAGTTGACGAAAATTCAGAAGAACCAGTAGTATTTGAATATACTGACCAGCAGGTCAAAGAAATGATTGTATCTGGTCGTGTTCGGATGCTAATAAAACATCCGTTCTTTGGAACTCTTGCCACTCGTTTAAAACTAGTTGAGGCAGAATGGTGCCCAACCGCAGCAGTAGATGGAAAACATTTCTATTATAACTCAGATTTCTTTCGCACAATGACACCAGAAGAAATTGACTTTATTGTTGGACATGAGGTATTTCACTGTGTATATGATCACTGTGGTATTGGAAGTCGGTTGATGGACTTTGTAGAAAGTGAACGTGATGCAAAGTTATGGAATATTGCGGCAGACTATAAAGTCAATCAAGCAACGGTAGAAGCAAAAATTGGTGTAATGCCCAAGCAGGCTTTATATGATAAGAAATATTATAAATCATATACCGAAGAAATTTATCGTGATCTATTAACACAACAAGAAAATGGTAAAGATTTTAGTGACACTGAAACGCTTGATGAACATCTATTCAGTGATGGCGACGGAAATGGTGATGGAGAAAATGATCCAACCGGTCGAAAAGCACCTATCAAAATATCTAAAGAAGAAGCAAAAGAAATAAAAGATCAGATGAAACAAGCTGTACTTCAAGCCGCACAGGCATCTGGTGCTGGTAATCTTCCAGGTGATATCAAGCGTATGATTAAAGATATGACCGAACCCAAGATGGATTGGCAAGAATATTTAAATTTAAGTATACAAAGTTCACAAAAAGCAGACTTCACATGGATGCGTCAATCACGCAAATCTCGCAGTCTGGGTATCTACTTACCAGGCATGGACAATGAAGTTATGGTTGATGCTGCTATTGGTATTGATGTTAGTGGTTCTATTTCTAAAGATATGATTCGTAATTTCTTAGGCGAAATTTATGGTATTATGCAGCAGTTTCAAGATTTCCGTTTAAAAATTTGGACATTTGATACAAAAGTATATGGTGAATCATTCAAAGAATTTACACCTATGAACGCCGACGAAATCCATGAATATGAAGTTATTGGTTGTGGCGGCACAGACTTTGTTTGTAATTGGGATTTTATGGAAGAAAATGAAATCGAGCCAGATAAATTTATTATGTTCACAGATGGTATGCCATTTGGTTCATGGGGCAATGCAGCATATTGCGACACTTTGTTTGTTATCCATGGATCAAAAAATATTGTTCCGCCATTTGGCGAATATACATATTACCAAGACTAAATATACGCATGACCAATGACACACTGTTATTAAATACTGATGGTTCTCCATTAAGTATAACTCCACTATCAACGTTATCGTGGCAAGAAAGTATTAAACTGATCTGGTTAGATAAAGTTAATGTACTAGAATGGCATGACTGGCAGGTTCATTCAGTAAATCATAGTATGTACGTTCCAAGTGTTATAACCGTTAAAGATTATATGCCATATTCGGGAACAATTAATTTTACTCGAACTAATGTCTTTATAAGAGACAAATATATTTGTCAATATTGTTACAAAAAATTTATAAAATCAGATTTAACGTTAGATCATATTCTTCCTAAATCAAAAGGTGGAAAAACAAATTGGTTCAATATAGTAACAGCATGTAAAAAATGTAATCACTCAAAGGGCAATAATGCAAATATTGTTCCCAAAAATATGCCAGACAAACCAACTTTTTATAAAATGTATGGAAGTAAAAACTTTACATTAAATATCAAGCATGAAGCATGGAAAAAATATTTAGATTGGCCAGAAAAATATATTAACATGGTGGCATAAAATTACTTGACTTAACACTATTAATATAGTATAATGGTGATATGAATAAGAGTTTATTCATATTATATAATATAAATTGACAACATAGGAGAAAACTCAATGTCAGAAGAAACTCAAGAAGCAGTACAAGAGGCGCCTGCAGTAGCCACAGAGACCCCCAGTGTTACTGTTAATGATTTAGTAAATGTATATGCAATTATTGATTTAGCATCAAAACGAGGTGCATTTCAAGCAGGTGAACTATCAGCAGTTGGAAATACAGCAAATAGAGTAAAAGCATTTGTAGATCATGTTCAGTCACAGAATGCAAGTGCCGAAGCCGACGCCGAAGCAACTGATGGTGCGGCTGAAACAGCGGAATCGTAAGATGGCAACAGCACCTTTTATTAAACATGTAGGAAGACATTCCGGTACTGGACAGCGTATAAGTGTAGTGTTTATGCAATTGCCTGATGATATTAAAAATGCTCTAGTTGTATATAGCGACTCATTGCCAGATCGATATCATGATGCTTACATGGAAGCAATCGAATCTAATGAGGGACAAAATACTAATAATCTATATGAAGTTCTATCTCGCAAAGTATTCTGGCATGGCAAAACCATGCTTGATACATTGCATAAAGAAGGGCATTTAAAAAAGGTGCCAACTGATCAGATTATTATGACACCCAATACACAAACTAATGTCTCGCTAAATGAAATAAATGACGCAATGAATGTGAATGATGATACTGCAGTATCAGACGCGCCAACTGAAGAACCAAAATCAAGAATTGATTCTAATGTTGATTCATCTAAGAACGATGAAAATAAACAAATTGCACAAAATTTATTGGTACAAGCAAGTCTATTAGAAAGTGACGCAGAGGCAAAAAGACAGGAAGCATATACATATGATCCTAGTCTAAAACCAACTGCATCAAAATCTAAAGTGCGTGTAACTAAAGAAACAGCCAGTACTCCTAAAAAGCGTGGCAGACCAAAAAAGACTGTTGCGTAATGACAAGTAAGCGTAGTAACATATTAAGTAGAATTGAACAAGAACGCCATCGCCAATATAATTTAGCAGGCAGTGAATATGATGCAAAAAACTCTCCAAATGACTGGATTGCAATTGCGTCATATTATCTTACACAAGAAACAAAACGTGCTACTATGCTTACTCCACCAAATTCTTCTGAATTTGAAAGAGAATTAATTAAAGCTGCCGCTGTAATTGTTGCTTCATTAGAACATATCGAAGTGATGAAAGAACAAGGACATCTTAGTGAATAGAAAGATATATAGTGGAATTTGATAGAGAAAAAGAATTTGATCGAATTATAGAAGAGGTGACACCAATAAGTATTCCAACTTCTTTTATTAGAGGAATTTCTGTTCTAATGCGAAATGGATCAACAATTGAATTAACTGGTGATGATCTATTAAGCACATTGCCACTAAGTGGAGATTTTAGTTGGTCTGACATTGCTCAAAATTTTGAGGCAATAGAAGATGTTGAAATATTATTAGACGTTCCAGGTCTTCGAAAAAGTGTTGTCAAAAGCGTAAAAGAAATTTTAAAACAACATTTCGATGCATATAAGGATACATAAATGTCAAATTATGCCGAAGATGAATACTTAGATTTACTGCATCATACACTAGAAGAGGGTGAATTACGGCGTGCCGAGAGGACCGGTGTTGGTACACGCTCTATATTTATGACTACAAATCGCTACAATCTCAATAATGGATTTCCTCTATTAACAACAAAACGAGTTCCATTTAAATCAGTATTAAGTGAATTACTTTGGTTCTTAGAAGGATCAATGAATGAACGAAGACTTGCTGAAATTCATTATGGCAAACCGAAAGAAGAACTTATTGGCAAAACAACAATATGGACTGCCAACGCAGACGCACAAGGCAAAGCATTAGGACATTATAATAGTGACACTAATAAAGACTTAGGTCCAGTCTACGGAGTACAGTGGCGAAACTTTAATGGAATAGATCAAATAGAGCAGTTAGTACAAGGATTAAAAAATAATCCACAATCACGCAGACATATTTTAAATTCATGGAATGTTAGTGACTTAGATAAAATGGCATTACCTCCATGCCATGTAATGTCACAGTTCTATGTAAATAATGAAGGAAGATTAAGTTGTAGTTTATACCAACGCAGTGCCGATTTATTTTTAGGTGTACCGTTTAATATTGCTAGTTACTCATTACTAACACATATGATTGCACATGTATGTAAACTTGGTGTAAATGAATTTATTCATGTAATAGGAGATGGACATATATATAATAATCATATAGATGCGGTCAGGACGCAACTGGAGAGGGATCCAGTGTCGTTTCCTACACTAGTAATAAAACGCAGTGTGGATTCTATATTTGATTTTAAAATGGAAGATTTTGAAATAGTAGGATATGACCCAGGCGACACTATTAGAGCGCCAATGGCAGTATAAAAGAAAAGCACCTATTAGGTGCTTTTTTTATGTCTTATGTTTTGGTATTTTACTATCTGCACTACTGACGCAACTCTTGCTTATACATGGCATTGGTTTGTCAAATAGTTTAAATCCACTTTCGATATATCCCAATGGCTGATCTGCGCAACTATAACTACGTTTTATACTACCGTCTGGTTCTCGTATTATTATACCTTGATACCCACTATTACAACTCCAGCCTTCAAAGTTATTAAAATTAAATGCATTAAAACGCTCAGCCTGATCCATATACCATTTCTTACCTTTCGAATCGGTAAATTCAACTTGCATATGCCATGGCACACTTTTATCATTTTGACCAATAGCATATGCTGGAATTTGGAAATTTGGTTTTGGTCTATCATTCCATTTGCGTTTAACCTCAGTATACGCAAGTTGTGGCATACCATTCCACAATCTTTTCATCTGTTCTTCCGTATATCCATCAACTACACGGCTTGCAGTAGGATCAGATTGTGGCTTCAATGTTACATTGATACCTTGTTCGTGAAAAAATAATGCATTGTCCCAATCACGTTCAAACCAGTCTGGCACCATAACCATATTCACTGTAATTTGTACATCATTTTCCTGACATAATATAAGTTTATCTGCAAACTCTTGCATCTTATCTCTTGTGTTAAGATGTTCAGTATGTAAACTAGCAGTGATACTTGCACGATGAAATGGTTTAACTCTATCCACATAATCCTCATGCCATTTAACATTACGAGACATATTAGTTGTCATATGAACACTGGTGTAATTAGTGTTTGTTACATCATCTGCAAGATGGCCCAAAATATCCAAATAGCCAGGATGAAAAGTTGGTTCACCACCAGACAATGAAAAATGAAAACTATTAAATCCATTATCTCTGGCTTGACGCTTTATTTCATCTATGGTTCGTAGACATAATTCGGTAGGACGGTGGTCTTTACGATCACTGCGGGCATAAGGCCAACAGTAGGAGCATTTGTAGTTGCAGAATCTGCCAAGTAACCAACTAACAGTAAATAGGTCACGATACAGTAAAGTACGCTGACCAACACTAACAATGTCATCAAAGGGTATTTTTGTAAAATCATAATTTGACCATTTTAAATCTTCATTCATATTTTTAGTCCGTTTGTTTTATTCCAAAACTCATTTGCTATCTTATGATGCGCCTCTTGTCCTGGATGTAATCCGTCTAATGCTCTTGTATTACTTTTAATATAATTTCTTATACCTATGTCAAGTAACGAAATGTCAAACCATTTTTTGTTTTGATATTTCTCATCTATTATAGTTGTATGATAACTTTTTATTCCGATGCTGTCAAGATATAATTTAGCAAATTTTATGTTTCTTCTTTGATCTAAGAAGCTATCGTACTCATTCCATATATATTCATAATATACATTAGCGGTAGCTGTCACTTTATTTAGTAAAGGCTTTTTATAGTTTTTCCACATCCACGGACCAATTTGTTTTACATTATTATCTTCGCTTATGATAGACCAACGTTCCGGATATGACCAAGCTATTACAACCACATCACTCGGCTTGAATTCAAAATCAAGAATTATATTTAAAATTTCTTTACATCCTGCTCCCATTTGCCCTTTGTTGATTGCTTCAGTACCAACAATGTTAGCCAATTGTTGCGGCCAAGCATATTGACTTGGAACAATGTTTTCAGGATGATTGTCTTCCATACTTTGTCCGTATGTTATACTACATCCAAATGCTACGATTCTCATTTAAGTTCCTTGATAATGTCGTTTACATGTGGAAATAGTCGATCCCAGTCATAGCCAGGGCGCACTAGCTTGAAGTAGTTGAACTTGTTTTCAATCTTCGTTGCTGTACTATTATCTATTTTTGTTCCAATTAGATTTTGTATTTGCATTAGATGTCTTGCAAAGTATGTCATTTGATTGTTGTTGCAGTATTCAATAGCAGGATCTAGCATGCTCTTGTAATGCGCCGGCATACTAGCAGGAGACAATGGTGCTTCCTGTACCATATTGTATGAAAACAATGTGTAACGCCTGTCATCTATTTGTTCTCCTTCGGGTATAAACTTATCGTATTCTTTAAGTTTACTTGAAAAGTATGTAACATAGTCTAACATACTAGGTAAACTATACATGTTAGGAGTTGGTAACATTTGTACTAACAAGTTATCTTTTTGCAATGCAATTTCAAAATTCTGCATTGCGCGGTGCCAGTTGATACCTGTGCGTACTGCTTCGCATCGTTCACCTATGTCTTCTAGGCTACAATAAAGATAAAACTTTGTTTCACTGTACCTATCAACAATATTCATAAATTTTTCAAATATTTTAGGTTTTGAGTTTAAGTTAGTGTTGATACCTATAATAACTTTGTTGCCTGTTGTAATCTTTACAATCTTTTCAATGAAGTCAATAGTCTCCATATTGTACGTAGGCTCACCGCCACTAAAGGTAAACTCATATGTCGTATCAGGATCCCACTTCTTATTATACAGGTGTTCTTCTAGTCGATGTTTTACTTTTTCTTCCCACTTAGCTGGTGCTTTTGTTCTAGGTTCGTTTAGTTCTAGCGCCCAACTAGAGCTATCATCCGGTCCACAGTACACACACTTCAAATCACAACTACTACTCAGCATGATCTCATAATAGGTTAGATGGTCATTGTCGTATAAGTCGTGTAAGTCTTGCTGTGTGTATGTCCTATTCTTCCAGCCGTTCCATGAACGAAACAGGCTGTTAGGTTCAGTCTGTACACAGGTTTTACAACCATGCTTAGGTAGCCTGTTCATGAATAGCATTTCAGACTTACGAGATAAGTAATCAGGATTTTGTATAAATGGATCTGGTATAGCTTTTTGATTGTTGATTTCTTCATAAGATATATGTGTATCACATGCCTTACAACAATTTTTTATACTTTGATACGGAATCTTAATATTTAGATTTGTAAACATCTTGCTACAAATGTATTGAGTATTATCTTCCATTTACCATCTGCCAAATGCCCACTTGCGTTCAAGACACCACCAACATCTACCGCATGGATTTTTTTCAAACTCTGGATCAAACTCACCTTCTGGTATTACTTCACAGCTTCGTGTAAGATCAAATAATGGCATAACATTGTATTGGTTGTACATTGACGATACAAACCTTTTATCAACTTTGTGAAATGGTGTGTAGTATGCATAACCTACTCCTCCCATGAAATCCTTTTCGTCATCTCCTACGTTTCTTTCTGACAATCCGGTTTCTATCAAATCAACCTCTTTGCCGTCAATGTCAATTACATTAGCTTCAACTACCGGATTGTTAGTAATACCACTAATTATCAAATTTGTTCGGCCTTCTTTAAACAATTTAGCTTCAATTTCATGAAAATACCCCATATCTTGTCTATCTCTATAATATGTATAGTGCATATCAAAATTAGCAAAGCCTGTATGAGCAATGGTCCAATTTATTACATCTGCTGCTTTACGAGCATTCCAACGATGCTTGAAATCGTTAGCACATGTTGCTACACTTACTGTAGTATCTGTTCGATTGTTCTTCATTAGGTAATCAACAACCATGTAAAGTAGTATTCCACTGTCAGCACCTCCGCTGCAGTTTACTAAAATTTTATTATACTTCTCATGAATATCAAAGTTTATACTTTGTGTTCCGTCATCACTATGTAGTATCATCACCATTCTTCCCTTTCTAAATCTCCGTTTGATTCATCAAACTTATATACTTCTGCTTTCAGTGAGCCTTTAGCCCCACCTATATCTTTCATTTCCATTTGCTCTGGTATAATACCCGGAGCATGATAGTTAAACAACGATGTTGCAACTTTATCAACTCTTGCCTTTGGTACACACAATCCGCAACCACAATGTGTTTTCGGACATCTAATAAATGGTATACGCCCAGTGTTAAACTGTGCTTCTAGTGTATCGCAGTATTCGTCAAAGGTACTTACTTTACAGATACTTCCAATTTCACCATCAAGATTTACTTGACATGTTTGATGATGATAAATTCTATCTACTTCTTGATGTATATACAGGAAGTACCAGTTTACCATACAACTCCAGTTTTGGAAGTTGTTGTTTGTTACAAACGAGCCTTCACTTACTGATCCATCGTCAAAACTTAGGTCTAACTGTCTGCCGCCACAGCACGGGCGCCCAATATTTTGTCCTATTTCTTTTTTCTCTTCCGGTTTATTACTAATCACATCTTTTGTGTCATCCGATGTAATAACAGGCTTAGGTTTATTACTAATCACATCTTTTGTGTCATCCGATGTAACAACATGCTTAGGCGGATTACTAATCACATCTTTTGTGTCATCTGTTATAATAACAGGCTTAGGCGGATTACTGGCATAATAAGCAGGCTTAGACTCTTTGTTTTGTTTTGCTTTCCAATAGTTTTTGAACCAACTCATTTGAGTTTTAGTGTAAGTGTGTACTGTCTTGTTCTTTATTCCTGAGTTGATATCTCCTTGGTCACCTATAACACGTGGAGTGTACTGTATACCTCTATCATCACACCACTGTGCAATATACACACACTCATTGAAGTAATCAGCATTTTCATGAAACATAATATTGATCTTGAATCCATATCCAGCGTCATGCATTGTTTGTAAGTTTTCTCTAACTTGTTTCTTTTGTTCTTCACTGCCCTCACAATGATAACTTACTGTTGTAAAGTCTGTGTTCTTCATAACAATTTCAAGTCTACGCTTGCTGTAAAATCCGTTTGTAGTCAGTGTGCGTTTCCAATGCGGATACTTTTCTTGTAAGTATTCTAGAAATCTAAAGAACTCTGGATTCACAGTTGGCTCGCCGCCCGTGAAACTTGTTGCTACTCTAAAGCGTTCGTTTCTCTTTGAATTATAAATCTCACTGTAACGCTCTAAGCTATCTGCGGTCTTAACAAGTTCATCAAAACTTGCTAGAGTACTCCAGCTATTTTTTCTGTGGGGTGGGCAATAAGAACAAGCAAATGTGCATCTGCGTCCTAGATCCCAAATAACCATCAACTGCTTTTCAGTTTTATCGTCAATACTACATAGTCCCATTTTATTCTCTTTCTATTCCGTAGTCGTTTGCAAACTCCACTAAATGCGGAAAGTTTTTATAGAAGCTCCAAGTTGGATATGTTTTTCTATATACATCTTGTACATAATGTAGCTTCTGAAAATAATATTCAATTTCATCCTGTGTTGGATTATCCTCGATACGATTTAGTACACTATCAAATACGCTTGTTTCCATAGATATGTTGTAGTTGGTCCTAAGGTATTCATATACCTTTATACACTCATCTGCTGAATGTGTAGCAAATCGTTTAGGCAAGTATTTTATCTGCATCCAAGTTGGTGCTATACATGAATTGAAAGACATTGCCAATCTTTTTTCAATTGTCCCAATGTTTGCATAGTTATTATCAATTGAATCTCTAAGTTGATAAAACAAATTATGAGCGTATGGAAAATTGAGATTACTCAATACTGTAAAGTGATTTACACTGTCAAGCACACTATCTGGTGAAATCCATTTATTATAGTTTTTCATAATTTGTACTGAGTTTGCACCGTGTCTTACTTGTGCTGCTTCATCAACACCGTCTTGGCTTAGCATAATATCAGTTTGCCAGCCTGCGCGTTTGTACTTTTGAAACATCGTATAGAAACGTTCATTTAGTTTGTCTTTGCTAGTGCCGTTGGTTGTGATACTAATTTTTCTTTTACAGCCTGCAGCAATAGCATCTTTACTAGCTTCAATGAAAGAATCAGCATGATCAAACATTTCGCTGTGCAATGTCGGCTCACCGCCTAAGTATGCAATAGTTAATAAATCATTTAGTTGATCACCAATGTTCTTCACTGTCCATGTATGTAGTGTCTTGATAAATGCAGCCTGCATGTTGTTTTTTGTGAAATCAGACTTGTCAAGCCACTGTGTAAAGCCTATACCATCGTTGCCATATGTATCGTGGTCTTCGTGCCATATCTTTCTAAGAGTATTACTATTACCTATATGACACATAAAGCATCCTAGATTACACGTGCTGTTCATCCAAAGTTCAATGCGATTAGGATAACTTTTGTCAATGTCTAGATATGGATTTTGATGATTAAGTATACTATGAGTTGGTGCTAGTGTCTGTCGCATACTCTTTATGCCTTGATCTTCTTTTTTCCAGCACGGTGAGCATTGTTTATTTTTTATGTTATTTCGTAAATCTATTTTACGTTGTATCAAATCAGGATGTTTATCAAAGTAGTCCGATCCTAACTCCAAAAATCTTTCATGGTCATAGTTGATCAGATCAGCATCGCAACAAGCAGAGAACGCTCCAATCTCAGGCTGGAACTTGAACACAGTATATGACTGTCCGCAATCTAATAACTTTTCATCAATCTTTCTTACCCCCGAAATTAAGTCATCTTTATATTGTTTCTGTTTAGGATGTAATGCCATCAAATATACCTTTCATTTCTGGGAACGTTGCACTAAAGCTGTTGTTTCGCTGTCTGTCGCATAATCCAATAAATTCTTTCATCTCTGTAAGTCTAACACTCCAGTCTTCACTTTCCATAAAGCTTAACATGCCATCTAGTCGTTTCATGCCATACGAGCTATTACGCCATGTGTCATAATCCACTTTATCTTTATGCCATGATGGGATACATAATTCCCAGTTCTCTTCCATCCATGGATAAAATTCCTCATACTTACGCCGACATTCTGCTTTAAACCACGCAGGCAATACTTTTACATTTAAATGCGCAGGCCAATACACAAAGTGATAGTTTATCATACCAGCACCAAAAGGCCACATATTTATTTTACGAAATTTTTGTTGAACTTTCCATTTAATAAAGTCTGGAATATAATATATATTAAGTGCTTGTACTGCACACGCAACAGTTATTTCAACATTATCGCTAGTTTCATTATCTAAAATATGAAATACTTCCTCTTGCCGTGCCCAAGTACTAGGATAACGAATATAGTCATTCATTTCTTTAATACTGTCTATACTGTAATGAAAACGTACTAGTTTAAATTCTTTCCATAGATCAAATAAATCATCACGCCATTCGACTCCGTTACTGTTATAACGCAGTTCCAAATCTTTTGCATAACCCATTTTAATTGCGTGTTCAAGTATTTCATAATGTTCGTCAATGATAAGACTTTCGCCTCCAGCAAAATAAATTTGTTGCATACTAGACATTTGTTCATAAAACTGTTTCCAAAAAGTTGGATTCTGCTTATGCCAATTGTAACTACTACCATTAGAACTACCTTTATTATTCCATTGCATTGTTTCTTTAAGAGATTCATTTTTGACATCAGGAAAAATCTTTTTGTAATCTTTAATCCAACCACTACTATCATGTGGACTACACATCACACAAGCCAATTGACACTTAGTACCAAAACGCAAATCAATATATGCAAGATTAGGAGGAACACTTCCATCTTCATTTGTTTCTTTTAAAATTTTTTCTACATCGACCCTCTCACTCCAATATGCAGTTTCCCACATTCTTTTTGAATTATGGCCTGCTTCTTCTTCTTTGAAGCATTTTAAACAACTGGGGGGCTTTTCGCCATTAAGCATTTGTAGTCGCACATTCTTCATATAATTAGAATTCCAAGCAGTTTCAAAGTCACTAACATTTAAGTTATTAGGACGACCTTCGTCATCTTTTAAAATACCCACTTGCCCGCCGTGTTCTTTATCATTGGTTGGTCCAACACTGCTTGCATTTGCAGTACAACAGACCCGCATACTGCCGTCTGGTCTTGTGCTTAGATGTACCCATGGTAGAATACAAAATGTATCAGATTTTTTTGACATATTTTCCTAGTTCCGGTAATATTATTTTTATATCTTGGTTTCTTATCTTGTCTAATTTGGTTGTTATACCTTCAAATTCATGCCAGTGTAACTTATTCAATGAATTGGAATTCATATAATTACTTATGCTTTTACAAATAGCGTTGTCCATGTCTAGTCTATCGGTGACATATTTTTTGTATTCATCTGGTAACACTTGTACATTCAAGTAAGGAGGATTGTATGCCATATGATGTTTTACACGATTTAGTTTTGAGAACTGTTGTTCATCTACCCAGTTTATAAAATCAGTAGTGTGATGTACATTAAATACGGTTACGGTGTAAGAAAACCAGCAGCGAACATTATCGGGCAGTTTATCAATCTTCAACATGTTATTATAAACTTTATCCCACTTCACTGGATAACGCTGATACTCTAACACATCCCCATATCCATCGATACTGGCACCAATAATTACTCGTTTAAAGTGAGTCCATAGTTCAAGTAATCGGGCAGGTAATGTGGTGATGTTTGTATTGTATTCAATAGTCATCTTACTAGATTGTCCAGATTCTACACACTTTTCTAAAAAGGTATAGTGCTTTTGTATCAGTGTAGGCTCTCCACCTGCAAAATATACACGCTTGATATTACGCATATTGTTTTCTACTTGTTTCCAAAAGTATTCGCTCTCATGCCAATTGAACGCACTATTGTCACCGATTGTTATTTCTTCGCCGCCGTTGTCAAAGAACTTTGGTCCTACTAACTTTTCCCAATCTTCGTACCACTTGTCACTGTCACTAGGACCGCACATTCTACACGCTAGATTACATTTGTTTCCAAATCTAAAATCATAATATTGTATAGCAACACCATCAATTGTTCCATCTTTCGCTGTTACTTTACGGGCCTCGTCAATATCAAACCACCAGTCTTTATTTTCAGCCAGACGCCTACTGTGATGTCCATTATCTTCTTCTGTACGACAACGAACACACTGACTGCTCCACTTGCCTTCTAGCATGTTCAATCGCATTGATTTCATAATGTCTGCATTACGGCTTGCTTCCAAATAATCGTCTGCCGCATTATAAGGAGTGCCATCTGGCTTGCGTATCAGACCATAGTCTTCACTACTATTTGCTTGACAACAAACTCGTAAGTCACCGTTACTGCGGGGCGCTTGAAATATCCAAGGTATGGGGCAAAAAGTTTTACTCATGTGAACTGTCCCTCGAATACGTCAAACCCTACACTACATTTTTGAGCGCAAACTCCGATCTTACCTTCTTTGATACTTTGCTTTTTCCAACTGCTTTCAATATCATCTACTAGTGTGCCGTCAATAACACTCTGTAAACTATTGTTAATAACATCAAGTCCTTTTTTGCCTCCAGCGGCGTCAATGTAATCCCATATCTGTTCTACACGATAGTCCTTGTGCCACCACTTGTACATTCTACCAGCAGTCCAACAGCATGGCAAAAATAAACCTTCTGCAGTAATAAAAATACTCTTTTGTTTTGCAACCTTACACTCAATATCACATTGATTGTAAAACTCCATCATACTACCATATGTCTTTTCTATTTCTTTTTGCTTGTGTAGTATTAAATTCTGGTTGTCCATTTTGTTAGGCTTGGCTATGACTTGTGTTTGCTCACCGTTACGGTTTCTACTCTGATGCCAATTCTTTGCTTCGCTAGTAATACTACTAATGAAACGTGCGCTTTTCTTTTTAACAAAACGTTCAACTCCCCATTCAATCGCAAGCGATTCTGCTTCTGCAACCTGATGTTCATTGTGTTGAAATATCAAAAAATCCCATCTCGCTCTGCCACCGGCAGAAATAAATGCTTTCATATTACGTTCTACATTATCCCAAACAACATTTTGTCTGTAAAGATGATTGGTATCACGAAGACCATCAACACTAAATATTACTGCACCGTTATTGTTGATAACACCAGCCAATTCTTCCCACCATTCTGGATTCTTTGCACCAGCATTTGTATTCATACTTAGCCACATTGTTGGATTATGTTCTCTAAAGTATTTAAATACTTCTAATGTATCCTTGGCAACAATAGGATCACCAAGATTACCACACATATACATTGTGCGTAACTGTGTAATAAACTCTGGCTCAAATATACGTTTGCAATCCGCAAGACTAAGTTCAGCATTTATAATGTGTCTATTGTCTTTTCCACCATTCTCATTTCGGTCACACATCGGACATGCTGCTTGGCATTTTTGTGTAATCTCTAAGTGAACTTCTTTGATATCATTATAATTATACATTTTCGTAAAAATACCTTTGCAAACAGAACATCATATTTATATGAGTTATATAATATTTTTCTGTCCATTGTAGATTAGGTACCCAAGTGTATGAGTCGGGATCAATTATCCTAATTTGTTTATTTTTGTCAACTAATATGTTATCAAGTGTTAGATCAGTGTGCATAAAATAATGTTTATCAGTTCTATTTTTGCTGACCCTTAATCCGTCCAAGTAAGCATTAGTATAAGACTGAATGGATTTTATAACGAAGTCCTTATCAATCATTTGCCAATTAGAAGGATCTTTGATAATATATTCTAGGTCACCAATAGCATCAATATAATCCATAGTAAATGTTTTATTATCAATTACATTATGAACTTTTACATACATGCTATTATCATTGCGTACTAGGTTGTAATTATGTAGCCAGTCATCAGATACCTCCCTATGCTTTAGAGTCTTATAAAGTAATCTAGTTTCTGTATCAAGTTCTATAACACTGTTTCTGGATTCATGTATTCTTTTCATCTGAACATCCAATGCTGTGTTGTTTAACTAATAAATTATTTATATCCAATTTTCATAAACCTTGTATAATTTGATAAAAATAATTCGCCTTCAAATAATGTTTCTTTCATAGGACAACTTCTACTAAATTGCGAAATACTTGTTGAACAATTTACATGTTCTTCTACTTCAAAAAAGTTATTGCCTTGAAGTACAACTAATTTGCCATCTGGAATCTTTGCATACCATTCTGCAAAGTTTTCAATGTGTTCACAACTTGTATTTATAATTGTATCTGGTATATCATCTTGTTCGCAGGTAGTGCCGTCTGACCTATGTGTTGTATAAGTTTCACTAGCAAAGTTTATATCAAAAATATCTTTAGTTGATGCTTTAAATTGCCACTCATTTACTACCCAAGGTTTATTAAAAATTTCTGCAATCTTCCAACATGTCGGATCTACATCAAAACTTTTAATCTTACTTACTTTAATGTCGCTTTCAAACAGCATAGTTGCAAGAGTAGCGTACCATCCTGCGCATAAGAAAACAGTGCCTAAATCCGCATTACACTTTTTAAGTTCATGTACTAACCACAATTTGCTCCGTAATTGGCCTCTAGCAAAACAGTCATTCCAAATTTCTGTTTCATTAACAAAAATACTTTTAAACGCAGCCGTAAACTGTGTGTCAACATAACTATCTAATACCGGCCATAACTTCCACGTGTTATCTTCCATAATTAGTTTCCGTAAATCTTCTTTATTATTATCGTTTACTAGTCGAAAAATACTACTTAAATCCTTATCAGTATATGCTCTACGCAAATCTGAGAGATTACTATTTGTAGGATATAGTAGTTCAAATCTATCTAGTAATTCAAATGTAGGAAGCATTTACTTGATACCAATTTTCATAAAATAATTTATATTATTAATTCGTAATACCCCACTATATATCTCTTCAGTTAATACAAATTTGCGATTGAATGCGGTAGAACTTTTAAATGATCTAGGAACATCACCATCTCTTCCTACCAGTACTATGTGACGATTAGTAGGAATCATATTCCACCATGATTCATAATCGTCCAAGTAACTTATATTATGATTAATTATTAGTCCTGGAATTTCGTTGAATGGATCACTGGCAGTATCATCAGGTAATATTGCTGAAAACGCATTAGATTCATAGTTTAAATTATAAATATCCTGAGTGGTTGCCTTAAATTTCCAATTATTTAATAATTCGTCTTGCATCATATAGTCTGCGATAAATTGACCTGTGCCATTTATATCAAATGATCTAATATTTTCAAATTTCAATTTAGTGTCTAGTATTGATGCTGCTAGTAATCCAATTTCACCTCCTAAAATATATACAGTACCGATATATTTATTATTATAAGAATTGACTAATGATGAAGTTATCCAAGAAGTAATTTTTCCATTTTCGGCAGTTGAGAATTCACCAAGATCAAAGTTTGGAAAATTATACAGAACTTCTTTCAATCGATCTAAGATTTTAGAATCACCATTGGCAGTATCTAAGTTTGTATAATAAGACATAAAATTCATAGCAGATATATAATTTCCTAACTGCTGTGGAATGTTTTCATTGCTAAATGTATTATGCATAAGAGTATAATCATATTTTTCTAATTTAGGAAGTTCAAAATCATGTATGATTTCTTCTACTACTGGAAAAAATGAGGAATTATTAGCATCTTCATTTTCATCTTGAATTATATAAGATGAATTAGATCCTGATGCAATTTGATTATACAAGTCTTCATTACTTTCGATAGTTTTTTCTTTTCGTCTAGATCTTTTAGTTATTGAAATATTACTCATAGTATTCATTGAACCTTTCTTTTAGCCATATGAAATCATTTATCATATTTAAATTTTCTTGATTATCTTTATTATTTAATCCGTATTCTCTGCCCGCTATTGCACCATCATGTGCATAATTGCCATATAATTTAGAGTTGCTGATTGTAGAATCGCACCAAATGTCCAGACGTTTTTCTGTTTCAGTGTCTATCTGTTCTTTAATAATCTTACTACTCAATTTTGTACATTCTCTGAACGCACTCTTCCATGTATTAAAAGCATCAGTATTAAACATTGTAATATTTGAAACTTCTGGCATCAATTTGAAATTATCTGAAATACTAGTTGTGAAATCTATATTCCAATTTGTAGCATTTCTCAATAAATAAGTAGGAAGTAATTTGATACCTCCATAACCATATTCCAAGTCATTAATAGGATTTCGTGAATGCCAAACATGAACAGTTTCTTCATCCCATCTTGGTGCAAAATAGTCAAATTTAAACTCTGGAGTTATTATAGCATCAGCATCTACCACATAAAACATACTTGTTTCTGCTAATGCAGCAGCCTTTTTATGTGCTTCGAATATTCCTTTAACTCCATCAATTCGTTTGGCATATGGAAATCTCTCTTTAAGATTATTATAATTCTCATCTGCAAAGATTTCTTTATAACTAATATACACAATGTCATATAACATATCTTCCATATCATATACGAGTTTATATTCATTATGTTCTTTGTATTTGCCTTTTAATCTATATAAGTCGGATTCGATGTTAGAAGTATTGTATGTTTTATGTAGTAATTTAATACCATCTAACGTATCATTTCTCCATAATCTTATATCATTATTCCACAAATGAGAGATATTATTATCCCATTTTTCTGGTTTAAAATTCCAGTCAAAGTCGGAATCTATTATAATATCAGGATCAATAACCCAATAATATTCCGTATTCGCTAACTTGGAAATATGAGAATATACATATGCTAAATCATATGGTTCGCTTAATCTTATTAATTTAACGTTAGGGATACGTTTCCTCACCATTTTAAATCTATCAATGTCATTAATTGATAGATCCTGTGTCATGAAAAAACAATCGAAGGGCATATATATCCTTATTCAGTTATAGTTAGTTATACACATATTAACATATTAATCATCATTTGTAAAGACTTTTATACCATAATGCTTGGAAAATTCTTGAGAATCGTTTATATCATTAACTATAGGTTGACCTTTAATATTTAATGATGTATTCACAAGCATGGGACAACCAGTCTTTTCTTTAAACTTGGTCAACAATGTATATAATTCAGGATGCTGCTGTTTGTTAACTGTCTGGACACGAGATGTTCCATCTTCATGTATAATTGCAGGAAAATCAAGTGGATTCTTACACTTAGCAACAAATTGCATATATGGTGAACTATCAATATTTTCTGGCATAATGAAGTGATCGTGTACATCTTCTTCTAATATCATCGGGGCGAATGGTCGAAATTTTTGTCTACGCTTTATTTCATTCATTCTATCTTTAATAGTGTCTCCACGGGGATCTGCTGTAAGTGTGCGATTACCCAATGCTCTTGGTCCAAACTCCGCTCGCCCATTGGCAATGCCAATTATTTCACCATTAAGTAATGCTTTTAAGGCACGGTTAACAGGATAAGAACCCTCAATATTATGTCCTAAGTACGGAGTATGTAATTCAGTTCTCTTATTAAAAAATAAAGATGCACTTGCTCCAATACAACTGCCGGCATCACCAGGATTAGGCATAATCCATACATTCTTAAATCTATCAGTAATAGAACTGTTAGCACTGCAGTTAAGTGCACATCCTCCCATTAGTATCAAGTTCTCACATTTGGTGATTATACGAGTGTATTCTATTATTACTTCTAACATCTGCGTATATATATGTTGAGTTGCCGCCGCAATATCAAATTTGTCTTGTTCACTTGTTAATTCAGGCAGAAAATCGTTACAACCTCTGTGTAGATTTTTTTTAAAATTAACAATTTTATAAAATTTATTCGTATAGTCATTGAGTTTAATTCCAAAGTTATCATACATGTGGTTTATTATTGTTTTACCTCCAACCGTTCTGGTAATGTCTCCATACGCAGCCATACCCATAAGTATATACTCATCTTCTTGTGGTTTTAAACCCAACCTTGCTGTCATCGCACTATAGAATAAGCCAATACTATCAGGATAAGCTTGTGAATAAATTTTTTCTAGATTATTATAATTACCTTTCCATACAGTTAATGTTTCTAATTCTCCAATACTATCAATTACTATTATAGCGGCATTAGTAAACGAACTAGTAAAATATCCACTAGCAGCATGTGTATAATGATGAGATTCATATACTATCGGAATATTATTAAGTTGTGGAAATGTTTTTAAATATCTGTTAGGTAGTTCTTTCATATCGAATGCCAAAGAGTATTGACCAGCAATTAATTGTCTCCACTTTTTTACATATGGGCGTTCATACCATGCTATTATATCAGGGCAACCATATGAGAGGGCTTCTTGAATTATTTCTGCATTCAAGTTAGGATCATTTTTAATTTTAGAATAGCGTTCACTATGACTAGCAAAAAGTATTTTACTATTCTTATTGACGCAGATCGCAGCATCGTGGTTTAATGCACCTGATATTCCTAGTACAATCATTTGTATATAAAAGGATCACGCTTACGCAATTCTGCTAATCGTTTCTTCAATATTTTTTTCTCTTTATAAATTGTATAAGGATAAATTATTATTTGCCAAATTTTTCTCATTATAGTCCTATTCCTAAGTTTACTAGTGTTATTAATATTATTACAGTGAGAACTTTTACTATAAACATTTTGCCTATATCTTTTCCAGTATCTTTAGCTACTGGCTTCCAAGTTTCTAATCTGCCTATTTTTTTCCATTCTTCTTTAGATGTCCACAGTCCGCCCACATGTTTGAGCCACTGTTTGAACGTTTTGTCATCGTGCTGCTTGCGTTCATTATGCCACGATTCTAATATTTCAAAAATAGTCTTAATTCCCATAATAATTCTCAATTAATATAATGTATTTCAAACCATCCAAGTATATCTTTACCTTCTTCTGGAGTTACACGAAACCATTCTCCATTAACTCTTTTATGTGCGTAATCTTTGTGTAATTGTTTTTCTAAATTTCTTACTTTATCCTCTTCAACCAATATCTTTTCAATTATTTTGAGTTTGTTGGGATTTCCAGTTTGTAATGCCTTTAATCGTTTGTCTGGATTATTACTAAATCCAAATTTACACAATTCTATTCCATCAGAAATACAATAAATATACATCAGCCGTTACCAGTTCTGGTTCTTTTAATATCGTCAAATAGAATATTTGCCCAATCTTTATGAGCTTGCGCATTAGGATGTAAAAATTTTTCATCACCTTCAACATTGAAATATTGTTCTTTGTCATACATATAGGTAAAAAATGTTTGTTCTTCATATATATGAGTCATATCAATTTGTTTCATAACATTTTCCATTTCATATGTTTTGCATATTTCAGAAAATCGGGTGGGATCAATGAGATTAGGAGTTAAATTTAAAGAATTGAACATAACATATTCTAGTTCAGCATTTTTTAAAAAGTTCTGCAGTGTAATAACATTAATAAGATACTGATGAAAATCATATACTGGTGACCAGAAATGCTTCATGTATAATTCATTTAGTTTCTTTAAATCAGCATTTGTATTAGAATCTAATCTGATGTTTCCATGATATTCAATTGCAGGAATATTATGAATTAGTAAATTCTTCTCTTCAATAAAATGTTCCTTTCTATTAGGTGTAGTTAAACCAATAGCAACAAATGGACGCTCACCATTCGCCAACATATCGCTTATTGTTTTAATTGCGGTTCGCACAATATAGAAGTTAGAAACCCCTCGATCAGCCTCGGTCTGTGTGTTCTTTCTATCAAATCCTAATAGTTCTGCTAATTCATACGGCCAAGCATCTTCTTTGTTTGCTAGGCCAGTGCCGTATGTAAAACTACATCCATTTGCATATAACATATTTTATAAATCCTTCTTTATTATATTCGTAGTTATTTATCTTGATAAAATGGTTGACATTATAGGCGAATCACTTTATAAAGAATGTATAAGTTAGATAGGAAAACATCATGCACAAGAAAAACAGTTATTTCTTCAAAACAAAAGAAGAGGCTCTTTCGTATATCAAAGGTTTTAATACAAAAGAAACTGGGCGGCCAGACCGCGACACGCACATTCGTGGACCAATTGCACACGATAGCGGGCATGATGCCGATGATCCAAAGCGCCAAGTTGGATTTGTTGTCCACGTAGAAAAATATAGTTGAGGCGAGGTTTGATGATTTATACTTGGCAAATATTTTACAATAATATCTTTCTTGGATATCAATATGCAATGACAGAATACTCAGCCCGGGAAAGAGCATTTATGATAGGCGGCTGTGCGAGTGAGTATACTGGTGCGAATTTAGATAATATAAAAGCAGTGAGAATAAATTAATAATAAGTCTTGACAAATAGAACGAATCACGCTATGTTAATTAAGTAATCAGAAATAAAGATGAGAAAACGATGAATATTATAGATTTAGCAAAAGTAACTGATATCGAATTTGAAGGTATTGACATGGCAGACTATCCTAAGTTCTGCGATGCGTATATTGAATCTGCTGTTATTGATGGTGTTGAAGCCACAGAACAAGAACTTGACGTAATCAACAATGACTATTCATTTGTTTACGAAAAACTTCAGGAATGGTTGTATTAAAGCTTGACAATCATTGCGAATCACTCTATAAAGAATGTATAAGTTAGATAGTTAAGGAGAACATTATGTGGTCAGTAACAGCAAAAAACTTTGGTGAAAATGCAGACAGTATGCATGTCAGTGGATTATCATATGACAATGCACGTGCATTACATTCCAGTCTTAGTAATAGTGGTGAATGGGCTGAAGTTCGTAGTTACAAAGTGGAGGCAGTATAATGGATGCTACATTCGCTTGGTTTTGTAATGATATGATTAATCTAACCTATATCCCAGAAAACAAAAAAGAAAGCGGTGAAATTAATTGGAATTTTGTCGATAGTGATCTTTTCGAAAAGTGGCAAGTTCTATTAGATGGAGAAACATATTCTGAATATTTTGATCGTGCGGCTGATATGGTGGAGAAGATTCAATGATTGATCTTATTAAATAATGTTAAAAGATTTAAAAAAAGTCGAGCTTGAAATTACAAGTGATTGTAATGCAGCGTGTCCGGGTTGTTCTAGAACAATAAACATAGATAAATTAGTAGTAAATAGTTTTTCATTGCAAGATTTACAAAGACTATTTCCAGTGGATGACTATTCAGGAGTAAAATTCAAATTTTGCGGAGTATTAGGTGACCCTATTGTAAATCCTGATTGTTTAGAAATGACTAGATATCTTATTAGCTGCGGCGGCTATGTACAGTATAGTACAAACGGAGGATACAATACTGTTGAATGGTGGGAAGAATTAGGACGCATTTCAGCAGAAAATCCTGGCAAGTTACATATTCATTTTTGTGTAGACGGACATAAAGAAACAAATCACATATATCGTGTAAATACAAAATGGAATGTTGTAAAACGCAATATGGAAGCTTTTGCAAACACAGCGGCAAGTGATTCAGCAGGGTGGATATATATTGTATTTGATCATAACGAACATGAACTTGAAACTGCCAGAAAACATGCAGAATCTTTAGGTTTTAATTTTGGTATTCGTACCGGTATGCGCAATAGTGATCATGATTGGCTTGTTAAATTAGGTAAGAAAAATAAGAAAATAGAAAAAACAATTACTACAACAGGTAAAAAACAACATAGTAAAGTAGATGTAGTCAAAGAATTAGATAATTTTATTGAAGAATATCAACGCACAAAAGTTGATGAAGAAAAGATTTCAACTGTAACTAATAGTATTATTTGTAAATATATACACGAAGGCGAAATTTTTATAGCAAATGATCTAACTTTATGGCCCTGTTGTTTTCTTTGGGATAATACTTTAGACAACAATGGTAAAATATTAGAAAAATTAGCAACACAAGGTAATGAATGGAATAGTTTAAAAGATAAAAGCATAGATGAAGTTCTAGAACATCCGTGGTATAAAAAATTATTAGTAGAAAGTTGGCATCCTTATAATGATTTACATTTACCTAGATGTATAAAAACATGTGCAAAAAATAAAGCGTATCACAACGAAATTCAAAAGGATCAATAATGAACGATATTAATAAAATAAACAACCGTTATGATTGGAAGATTCAATGATTGATCCTATTAAATTTTGTAATCCAGAATTAAAAGAAAATGGTGCATATATTAAACCAAAAACAAAACAAGAAGTTCTTGCTTTAGCAATTGCAGCACAACATATTAACGGCGAATATTTAAAACGAGGTGGGAAGTCTGACTTTGTTACTAGAATCGAAGATGGTGAAAAGGTCCAACGATACACACGTATTAAAGAAAGTAATCGTCATGTTATTCAAACATTAGAAGAAGTAGTTCCAGATATTTTAGACAATACTGAGTTACTAGATGAAGCACAAACAATGCTTGATAATCTAACCATGGACTTTATGTTTAAGGTTCTAGGTGATAACATGAATGATTTTGAAACCAGTATTCATGAATTTATTGCAGAGAATGATGATGAATTATATATTCAGAAGCATATGGGCATTATTGCTTTTATTCCTGAATATGTAAAACGTGATACTAATAAAAAGAAATTAGAAGAACGTTCGGTTGGTTCTGAATACGTTGGAAGTAAAGGTGATAAAGTTACTATAGATATTGAGATTGTGTCTAAACGTCAGGCAACTGCTTGGGCTGGATGGAATGTAAATGCTATTACTCCCGATGGTAATCGCGTTTCATTCTTTACTACCAAAGATGAATTATTAGAAATGAACGGCATTTTTAGTATTACTGCAAAAGTTAAAGATTACAGTAATGTTTGGGGAGATGAATCTATCAATGAAACACGTTTGAATTATGTAAAAATTATTTAATAAATAATTTATTACTCGTTATAAAAAATATAACCATAATATCATTGGAATGATAATAACAAATTGAGGCAAAAAGTTTAATATAAGAGCCTTTTCATTCCACTTATATCCAACATATACCCATCCAGATGCGCCTATTAGTTGTAGTATACTGTTCCAAGGTGTAATACCAGCCGTATGTAGTATCATGGCAGCTAGTATGGTTACTGCGCTGGCGTACTTTATATATTTAACAATCATAAGGCTCCCCTGGCACTACTAGCAAGTTTAATTAACGTGTCTAGTTCGGTATGTTCAACATAATTCATATACTTTTGGTTTTGATCATCACTAAGTATTTCGTTAATCTTGTCAATGTTTGTGTTATTAGGTATTTTTAATTGTGTTTCTATATTGTGTATATAAGGCAAGCCGTACAAATACAATAGTTCTTGGCTAACAAAAACTGGATTCTTATCCATAAAGAAATCTAATTGTTGTAAGAAATCTGGTGTACTATGTCTTTTTCTTACTCGCTGTTGTTGATGTTCTAATATGTTTCTGTCTCTGCCAATTATCATATATTTCACAGAATCAAATGTTATACGGGCCACACTATCAAATTCATTGAACTTGGGTATTCGTGTCTCACCATCAAACACATAAGGACAGCCCATGCTGGTATAATAATAATCATGAGTACTAGTGTCAAACTCTAGTAGTAAGTCTGGGGTTTCCCAACAGTCTGCAAAAGGCTCCATATCGTGGCCTTCCCAGTATTTGTACTGAAGACTATTCCAAGCAAACACATTTGGATTGCTACCAAATATTTTAGCATACAAATGATTGCCACTGCCTTGTGGACCTACACCAATAATTAAAGTTTTCATATCGGTATTTGAAGATCGTAGTTCGAAAATAACATGTGCATTTCTTGTGTTGCTACACCGGTTACTAGCAGTGTACATCTTGGACCACGACCTGCGTTTGCTGTACAATGTGGAGAATTAAACCAATCAAAACTGTAAATCTCACCAGCACGATAACCTGTGTGTACTTTGTTACCGTACTGTAAGAAGTGTCCTGGTTCCCAATCATTTAACATAACCATAAAACGATAAACACTCTTGGGATCTGCTTTATTCCATTTTTCTAACTTATCAACATGTAAGTTCCATACTTGTCCTGGCATTTGTACATGAACTCGACGCTGTACATCTCTGTCATCGCCAGGCAGTAAGTGTAGTGCATCAGTCATACGCTGAAAAACAGGTTCAATGGCATAGTCTAGTTTGGTTAACACTAAGTCAGCAGGAGCACCAGTATTGATTAAGTCTAGTTCTTCTGCTTCGATATCTTCACTGCCATTGGGATTATCAATTGGATTGCGTGTACGCCAGGTAATATCATTACTTTTTTCTACTGTTCTATCCAGTGCTTCTTTCCAGTCGCCCGTGAACTTGCCCACATAACGCATACAGTCATATGCTGGATCATTTTTGAACGGATCATAATGATAGTTATTACGAGGTGCTGTTTTTTCCCAATTGCTTTCCATTGTAGTTCCTTTTAAATCTGAAATAGTAGGGGAGATTACCTCCCCTACTGTTAATTATCTAATTATCTATTGTCAATATTACGGAAATAGATTTTCTTTGAGTACTGAGTTGAGTCCCAATGCTTCTTTGTTGAATTTCACTAGATTGCGTAGTGCATCTTCAGTGATAAATGTCATTAGTGTGTCACGCATTTGGTCACCACGCTCACCAATAAACCATTCGTACTTGCCGTTTTTAGCTTCAATAATTGCCATTGACTCTGGGTCGTTTGCCATTTTGTTCATTGCTGCTACTAAGCGGTCACGCAATTCTGGATTACCTTTGTTGACCCAAATTGCTTTTTGTAGACCATCACGGAATGATTTAACTAGTACATACGCATCATAAAACTCGCCGCTTGCTTCTACACCCCAACGCTCTTTAAACATGATTTCAAACTGATAACCTGGAAAGTTTGGATCATCAACGTGCTTGCCGGTGGTTGGGTCAAGCAAACCATGATGAAACCAAAGTTCTGCGTTTTCATCTGGTGCAATGTGGATTTGGTATGTAGCTGGGTTTTCACGCGAACCTGTTAAGTCACCTCGTTTAAATGCTAAACGGCGCTCACCGCCACTCATGCCTTTAACCCATCTAAAGTTTTCACCAAAGCAAGTAATATACTCCTCAACTGATTTGTCTGGTCCACATGTCATCATTGTCATCGCAAATGCTTCTGGAACAGCACCACTTGTACCGGCAAAGATTGCTTTATCCATATCTGCACCTTTGACTTTACCCATAATAATATTCAAGTTCATAAGACCAATTGAATCATATTCAGCATAGTTGTAGTCAACTTCTTCTTGCAAGAACGATACGCCATTGCCGCCATGTGTCACAACGATTGTATTTTCATCAAACCGAAGATCGTTGTGAAATTTGTTGATACCTGGAATGTCCCGTGCACCTGGAATGTTACGAATAACAATCCGTTCGCCCAAATGTTTCTCTAGTTCCTTCATGATAATTTCTGTCCACACAGTTGTGCCACCGCCTGGTTTCTGAGGGTTGACAACAGTAATGTCTGATAGTGCAGAGGTTGCTGTAATTGCTAGTGCTGCTATAGCACCTGTTAGTAATTTGATTTTCATTTTTATCTCCTATACGAAATCAATTTTTGCTTTATTAAAAAATATTCCCCATATCGCAGCCACAATTGCTAACGCAATAAGTGTTGCTGGAAATGGGTCAAGTAGTAGATCTTCCCACCCATAACCGAATGTGTTGAACTGTACCCAACTTGCTTCAAGTCGATGTGATAAGATAAATCCAATTAGAAAACTTATACGACTGAATTTAAAATACTTCATTGCTAGTCCAAACACACAACACATAGCAAACATAAGATAATCGTCAAACAATCCTGTGTACTGTGATGTAGTCCATACTAGACTTGCCACGATTGGCCAGAAGTAAAACTTGAATGGAATATTGGTAATGTATACTGCGTAACGAATAAATCCGTAACTAATCGGCAGAATAATTATCAAACTCCATATATAACTGCTGAGAAGATGATCGAAGAATATACCATCTGCTAATACTGCGGGTGAACCTAGTTCAAGTCCAACATACATAAGTAGACCCATAACAATTACTTCAAACGGTGCTCCCGGAATTCCAAACAAAATAGTAGGAACATAACTGGTTGCTTTCTGTGCATTATTAGCACCTTCGCATCCAATTACACCCTGTACATTACCTTGTCCTACTGGATATCCTTCGCCGTTGTGATTGTCTTCATCCCCTTTAGATTTTTTTCGTGATAGTGCAACTGTTTGACTATAAGCAAACCAGTCTGCAATGTTGCCACCTATGCCTGGTACTAGTCCAACAAAGCCACCGATGAAACCACCACGCAATCCGTCCCATTTATATTTCCATGTATCTTTAACACCCTGCCAAAGTTGCCCACGAATATCACTTTTTGTTAGTGTAATTTTTTCTGACTTCATTCTGTATGCAGTTACCAATTCAGGAAACGCTAGTACACCTGCCATTACAGGAATCATTTGTATGCCGTCTTCGATATATTCCCAGTCTGTGAAATAAACACGCCATGTATCAAAGTCAAAATTTGGAATAACTGTAATCCAACGCTGTGCTGCAGTGTCGGGATCCATGCCTACTAGTCCGAGTACAACACCCGCTATAAGAGCAAAGATACCTCGTACCCAATACTTACTGCTAATAAAGATAACACATGTCATAGCAAATATAAGAAAACTAAACATTTCTGCTGTGCCAAAATATAGAACAATTTTAGTATAATAAGGCAGAAACAAAAATACCAGTAATCCCCAAATGAGACCATTGACCCATGATGTTGATATTGCAGCACTCAAAGCCCGGGCTGCTTCACCACGGCGTGACATCGGAAAGCCGTCTACCATTGTTGCAGCAGCTCCACCAGCGCCGGGAACATTCATTACAACTCCGCAGAATGTATCTCCGATACTGCTGGTAACTACAACAGCAGTGGTAAACACGACCAACATATATGGATCATGAAAGTAGCTTACAAAACTATAAACTGCTATCAGGCCAGTTGTTGCTCCTGCAACAGGTATGAGACCAACAAAGAAGCCATAAAAGACTCCTAGCATCAGCACTAAAAAATATTGAGAGTTTCCATCTATCAACTGCAGAATTACATCCATAGTCCTATCCTTTAAAAATTATTTTTAAGATTTAAGACATGCGGTTGCAACTCTGCAATACATGATAATAATACGAATCCGTATTACTTTTATTTATCTTTTATATACGCATATTATTTTTTACGCAACACAAAATAAAATCTATCATTATCATCTTGGCGTAATTTTATGACATTGCAGTTAAGACATTCAGAAACATTAGATATAAAGATAGGATCCCAATCATAAAAGTTAATCCATCTGGCTTCTGGTTTTGTATGTTGTATACCTGGATTAACTCTGAAATATAAGAAGCCGCCACTTCTGACTATTCCCACTACATTTTCAAGTTCTTTTATTATCTTATCGCTGCTACCGAAATTAATACTGCCCAAACAGATAGCAACATCGTACTGAACATCTGGTTTATAATCCAGTGTATGAATACATATATCCGCTCTTTCATTGTATGGATCAATGCCAGTTAAGTTTTTAATCTTGCCTTTAAACTCATTATATCCACATCCAATATCAATGACATTGCTAGGATTCATATTATTAACTTCATCAATAATTGCAAGACCACTATACTTGAACTTTTTTGTCTCTGGTTGCCATACTTTACTAAAGTAGTTTTTTAATACTTCTCTATCAATCTGTTCTGCTAATTCATCAATTTCGATATTATTTATTTTAGTTAGATTAATATCAAACACACCATTAATAACCTGACAAAATGTATATGTATCAGATTGCAATCTAGGATTACTTTTTAGAATTCTATCTAATTCATTTAATATTTTTAAGTTCATTTAGTTCCTTTAATAATTTATATATGTTGTTATAAATATATCACTAAATTTGGCGTGTTGACTCCATTTTAACATATTATGTTGCGCAAAGTCAAGTATTAATTTGTTCTGTTGTTGAATTTCTTTCTTCATGCCTTCAACATCTACATACCATTGATAGTTAGGATAAGTAATATCGAATCCACCTGCTTCTAGCCACCACTTTAAACTCGCATCATTTGGTCTGTATACTAATTGTATATCAGCATGTGGATATTGTTCAATTATTTGGTCGAAGTAATAAGGCCATTCATGACTCATTAATAACTTAATACCTGTGCTATTAAACGGTGCTAGTAAGTTTTCTATACTAAGATCCGCCGGAAACTCCATTCCTGTGCCAAAGTAACTCTCGCAGTGACCAGCAAAATCATTATGTTTATAAACTCTGTGCGGTGCTCTGTCACTATTATCATACTGTGGATCTTGTTTTATTTCCCGAGCAATGCCACTCCAGCGAGATCCAGGTACACCGGTAAAAAATATCAGTTTTGAATCATTCATTTAATTATCACTCTAACTACACCAAAAAATGGATCACGATGTACTGTATTCTGGTACACTGTGTCTACATCTTGGTCAATTGTTCTGTTATTTAGTTCAGCTAGGTACCAGTACAATTGATCATCTTTAAGATGCCTGTATATTTCCTGGCGAGTGTCTTCTTTTTGTCCATGCCAAAAGTATTCTACATCTCCATATTGTTTCCAGGTTTCAATATTTTTCCATTCATCAATAGGCTGATTTTCATTGAAACTTATCCACATTTTATCACACTTGGATAGCGCACGTTCTAGATTTTCATGTATGTTTCCAAAATGCAAACTGTTTACAGCAATTCCATAATTAAATTTTTGCAAGTCTTCAAACGCTTTATCATTTACATATGCAAATGTATCTGCTTCCAGTGTTCGATCTACACCGTGTATATTAGGATAAAATAATTTTAAATTATTTTCACCACAGCCAATATCTAGAATATTATTATCGCAACATTCAATGAAGTTATATAAACTTGTATTCATAAAGTATGGCATATAATCGCCACGGCGACTAGTAAACTGGAGTTGTCTTATATAAAACTGCCAAGTATCGTCATAATGCTTTATCATTATCCATCTCTTCTTTACTAATACCATTAAAGTCTTTAATGTTACATTTTAATTCATGCTTGATCCAATCAAAACTCATGTCTTCTCTTCCACATTCGTACTCTTTAACATGACGTTGATCATCCGCACCACGCATTGATTCATGATTAAATTTATGAGATATTTTAAATGTTAATTCACTATTCTCATCAACTCGTATATTAACTTTTGCCCAATATGCATTAGCAGTATATGGACCATACATATTATTGTCTAAATCTTTATCATGTGTTATTTCAATTTCATATGGGCCGTACACCTGATACAGTGCCCAAGCATAAGGTAAGTGTTCATTAGCAAGACTTGCGCTTAGTTGCTCTTGTGAAGTTTTGCCAGAGAAATGATCAAATTTTTGATTAAATTGCTGTGGTATATAATCTACAGCTTTGGCATCTGTTAGCGTTTTAAATTTAAACAAATCGTTAATACCGTCTTGATGTTGAGCGTTAATAATAATACCATCACTATGTGTTTTACACAGTAACAACCAGATGTTAACAAATTTTAATCGTATAAATCTATGTAAAATGGTGTTAACATAACCATGTGTAAACCAATTATTAAGGAAAGAGTTGTCATATACTTCTTTTTTCCAAGCGATGTTGTATTTTTCCCAGTTAACATGTATATCACTAAACGGACTCATGTTACATGTTGCGCCAGGACTAATAGCATATACCCAATTTCTAACATTATACATTACATGTAAACTATGTAAGACTTCCGCAGGCCCTTCAGTTGGAAATCCAATAACCCAATTAACATGGTTGAATAGTCCCGCAGCTTTCCCATCTCTGAGATTATTTTCAATTTCCCAAACTTTTATCAACTTCTTCATGTCAGTAAGTACTTTTTCACTACCGCTTTCAACACCAAAGCTAAGTGATTGACATCCACTTTTTTGTATCATTTTAAAAAGGTCAGCATCCATGCGTCCGTCACATCTGGCATAACTATTCCAGCTAATGTCAAGACCATCTTCTACAATTGCGTGTACTAAGTTTTTAAACTCAGTAAACGCACCATTTGCTAAACTATCAACAAACCAAAAATGTCTAGTTCCATATGTGTCGATTTGATGTTTCATTTCATCAATCACACGATCACTTTCCCTATATCGGTATTTCCAAAAATGTGTTTCAGCACAGAATGTGCACTTAGCAATACACCCTCGACTGGTTTCAATACTTACGCCATTTGAGTAATCGTATAAGTTTAAATCATAATCACTATAATCTGGAAATGGCAGTTGATTTAAATCAAGTTTACCTCTAAATCCACCAAAAGTTATTGGATTATCTGAATGCGGCAAGGTTTGATAAGTTTCTAATAGTGTTAGCAGTTCTTGTTCGCCTTCACCTGTAATTCTATAATCGATTAAACTTCTATCATATTTTAAAATATCAAATGTAGTAGACTCAAAATCGTCGTTAAAGGCCTGTGGACCACCAACTGCAATTTTAGTGTGCGGGCTGATAGATCTTAATCGATGTATCATATACATACTCGCATTAATATTACTAGTATATAACGTAAACCCCACAATTGGATTACCATCAGCAATTATGTTATCTACTGCTTCATCTAAAACCGGCTTTAGTGCTGGTAATGTTTTTTCTTCCCATGCAGGACTACTCCATACCCAGTAGTATTGACCGCGCCACCAATTGTCAACTCCAGGCTGCTTATAAAAGTTAGTATCTAACAAATACTGATGACATTTTACATTAACATCGTGTACTGTTACTTTGTACTTGTATTTGCGTAATAATCCAGTTAATCTTGCTAAGTTATATGGAGGGAACAATACTCCCCAGGCTGGAGCAACTACAAAGCTAATACCATCATATATTCCATCATCAGTAGTTTCACTATAATAGTTATATCCTCTAGGATGAAGATACTCGTGCTTATTTGGAATGGGCTTTAGTTTACCAAGATGACTGTCAGCATGATTTATATTTTCTTCAATAATCCGTTTAATTACTTGGTCACGGTCTTCATTGAAGTGTACGTCTACTTTGTGTTCTTCATTTGACATATATTTGTCCTTCAACTGTTTCAATAGATATTATATCCCATGTACTATCTAACTTGTGTGATTCTGAAACCGGAGTTTCAGATGATAAATCATTGTTAATAACATTTTGCGGTTGTACTTCACGGAGAAAATCTGTAAACTCAGTATTAATAACTTTTCCAATTTGATAATTGCTAAATTTAGATACATCTCCAAGATTATAGTGCTTTGCCCAATACTGAAATTCAGTACTATTAAAGATATTACTGTAATCATTGTTATAGTCAATTTCAAATGTGCCATCTATAATCATCATATTAGTGATATCCCATTGTGTTGGGTCGTCATATTCAAAATATGCAGTTAGATAATCTTTTCCTAAAATCTTTTTAAGAGCATACACATTATACTCATATCCATTAAACGCAAAATTTGCCAAGTCTGGAGATATTTTTTCTTCATAAACTTTAGTGTGCCAGCTTCCACCTACTGTTTTACTATCATAGTCAAATTGTATAATATTACCATTAAATGGCAATTCATTTGCTCTATTAGATCGTAAGTAATTGTTTTCATATATGTGTATATATGCATTTATATTTTCCAGTAAATGAAATACTTCAGTCCTAGAATTAAGACCAAGTTTGTCTAATTCGTAAAAATCTTCTACAGTCGGATCGTTTGCAATAATAGTTGCTAGCTGATAATGAGTAGTTTGGCCACGTTTTTGCATTGCAATTTGGGTTTGTAACTCTTTACTCAAGACTGGAGTTTTGCATTCTGTAATCATACTAGTAGTAAATCCACGATGCAAGTAGTTGGTTATTTCATAACCCATACCAGGATAAGCATATCCTATCCATTTCTTTCCAGTGATTTGCTCTATTTTACGTATTGCTGAATTTATATTTTTTACTATATCTAAAGCATCTGTACTAGTTCCTGGCACATGGGGACCACTGTGCAATAGTAAGCTATTATTTCTGTTCCATCTTTTTAGGTCTAGGTTATTTGTAAAAGCCCGCCACCAACAATCAACAAAAGGTGTTTGTAAAAGTTCAATTTTTACATTTAAGTAGTTGTTAAATTTTAATTTAATCCACTTTGGTGTTGACATTTTTTACAATTCCATTAAAATCATTTATATTACATTCTAGTGTGTATACTTGTGTATCAAAACTCATATCTTGAATTCGTACTTCGTCGTTTAATACTCTTGGATCCTCTCTAGTAGTTTCATGTTTAAATCTATGCTCAACTTTAAAAGTAAGTTGTTCATTTTCATCAACCCGCATATTAATAGTTCCCCAATATGGACTTACAATAAATCCTCCAAACTCTGACAGATCATCATCTAAATCATGATGCATTTTTAATTCAAATGCGCCATATGTTTTATATAGCATCCAAGCAAATGGTAAATATTCATTTGCTAAACTTGCACTAAATTGTAGTTTCTCAGTGTCGCCGCTGAAATAATCAAATGATTGCCCAGTTTCTTGTGGAACATAATCTACAAAATCATCATTGGTTAATTGTTTAAAATCAAAAAACTGTGTCAGCCCAGGTCGATACTGTGCATTTTTCACTGTTCCATCTGCGATATTTACAGCAAGATATAACCAAATCTGCATAAACTTTAATCTAATAAATCTATGTACAATAGTATTAGCATAATTTTCTGTATACCAATTACTCATAAATGTATTATCCCATGGCTTTTCTTTCCATTGTAATTTATAATCTGCCCAATTAACATTCAGATCACTAAATGGTGCATCTCCGCATGTCATTCCAGGACTAATTGCAAACATCCATTTTCTTGTATTGTGTAAAACATGTAAACTATGCAGAAATTCAGATGGACCTTCAGTAGGAAATCCTACAACCCAGTTAACATGATTCTTCATACCAACTTTGGCACCGTCACGCAGATTATTTTCAATTTCCCAGACTTTTACCTTTTTCTTCATATCGTCTAGCACTTTTTCACTGCCACTTTCAACTCCGAAACTCAAACTCATACATCCACTATCAGCAATCTTCTGAAATAGTTCTAAATCCATCCGTCCATCGCAACGTGCATAACTATTCCATCTGATATCAAGTTTTTTATCAACAATCATGTTTACGAGATTTTTGAATTCTTTAAATGCACCATTCGCAAGACTGTCTACAAACCAGAAACGGCGAGTACCATATGTATCTATTTGATATTGCATTTCATCAATGACACGATCACTTGTTCTAAATCTATATTTCCAAAACCAGGTTTCTGCACAGAAACTACACTTGGCAACACAGCCTCTGCTAGTTTCAATACTTGCTCCTTCCGGATGTTGATATAGATTTAAATCATAATCACTGTAATCTGGAAATGGCAATTGATTTAAATCTAGTTTACTCTGAAAACCACCAAATGTAACCATCTCATTATTCATTGGAAGGTCTTTATAGTTTTCTAATAATGTTAATAGTTCTTGTTCACCTTCGCCAGTAATACGATAATCAATAACTCCAGATTTAAAATCAAGTGTATTGTAAATTAGATCCTCGAACCAATCATTGAACGCTTCTGGTCCACCTACTACGATCTTAGTTGACGGACTACGTTCTTTAATTTTTTCAATCATATACATTGTACTCAACAGGTTAGTCAAGTATACACTAAATCCAACTATGTCATCGCCTTGTTCAATAATTCTATCAACGCATTCATCTAATTTAGGTTTAATAATTGGAAAAACTTCATCATCATAAACAGGGCGCTCCCATGCGAAATAATATCTACTTTCCCAATAATCTTTATCATGATTTTCTTTACAATAATGGTAGCATTCAATGTTTAAGTCATAGATATTGACACGATATCCATAATGTCTAAGTAGCCCGCTGAGTCTTGCAATATTATATGGAGGGAAAATAATCCCCCATGCTGGTGCAATAATCATGGAAATTCCATCATTACTTTCATATGGGTTTACTTCAGTGTAATAATTATATCCGCGTGAGTGTACTTTATTTTGTACTACTGGTATTCTTTCAGTATCGCCAAGATGACTTTCAGCATGATCTATTCGATCCTGCTCAATAAGTTTTTTAATAATCTCATCACGATCTTCACTTTCAAAGATTATATCTTTATTTTTAGCCATTGGTCCCTATACTCCGCTAATTTAGGATGTACCAATCCTATATCTTGATTACGTATTTGATCATATTTAACTGTTCGTTTTGCCCATTTAAGCCTACGTTCATCTAGGTTATCAAATTTACTTCGAAGTCTGAATACGGTTGCATCCATCCTGCATTGTGTTTTTCTATATTCAGGTAGGTTTTTAACTCTCTGTTCGATCTGGTCAGCAATTTTCATTCTTTCGTCGTATGGAATTATGTCAATGCTCATATCTTCTGGCCAATTTACATGATTAAAAACTAATATGTTATTGCTATGTTCTTCATGTTCTTTCCAAAAATCAATAATATTAGGTAAATCAAAAACATTGTAGGCTTGAACTGTACTCAATATATTTACTGTGCTTACACTACTAACAGTTCTGTACATTTGATAATTAGTCTCAATAGTATTCCACTCGCTCGGATGACGTATATAATCATTTGTATATCCTATGCCATCAATGCTGTATTGAATATCAACATTATCAAACTTTTCTAACCAGTTAATTACTTTACCTTTTCCTCTCGTACCGTTTGTTGTTATATCTAAGTGTAAATGTGTATTACCAGAATCAACACACCATTTAAGAAATTTAATAACACCAGGCATGAATAATGGTTCGCCGCCTGCCAACTTTATGGTTTTTATATGAGGAATAAGTGCTTTTAAACTTTCATACATTGTTGGATTATCAATCCACTCTTGTAATTCAAACCAACTTTCGCCGGTTACTTCTTCTAATTCTGGATGCTTTTTGTGTTCATCTGCAAACGTACTACTAACTGCAACAAAGCACATTCTACATCCTAGATTACAAAATCTACCAGGACGTAAATCTAACCATAATGGTTTTTCTGTTGTATTACCAGTCTCCACTGAAATATCCCAATCATGTGTTGGCGCTTTAAAGTAATTATTGTGTGCCCATCTATCACTGCCACCGCCCTTTTCGTCCAATGCATAGCACATATGACATGCCTTAATTGGTTTTCCGTCAATCATATCTTGTCTAATTTTTTGATATGCAGGACTATTCCAGATTTCGTCAAATGTTTTATCAGTTAAATCTTCAAATAAACTTTCTCTCCAGTCGGCAACACAGCATAATTTTGCAGCGTTATCTGTACTCAAATGCATATGCGTAAACGGCAGCATACAAAAGTGTTTATTATCTTTTACCTGTTGTTGCCAATTTGACATCTTTTTTCCTCATTTCCTTAGCAGTACAAAACTGAACCATTTTATATATATCTTCCAAACTTTCTTTCCAATTTTCTTTTCTTATTTCGTCTAATTTATTTCCTGACGCAAAAAATGTTTTCCACTGTGATGGATCATCTTCTACTGAATTCATATGTGTTAATACTGCTTCAAGCCGTGTCTCTGTAAGACTTAACCATGCGTTATCATCCGGCCATTTCTTTCTAATATCAACATAAAATTTACGATAACGATTGTTGATATATGATTTCATTGATTTAGGAATATTTTGAGTGTTTAAATAATCTGGACCATATAAATTATGAACAATGATATTACTATTGATAGTATTCCAGTTTTGTTCACGCATCCACCATTGCATGTCTAACAAATGTAATATGTTCATAATACTAACTGTCATTGTTACGCTTGCTTTAAGATTTGTAAATTCACTATTGTCAATACGTTTCATATTCTTATATGCAGTATTCCATTTTCCAGGATATCTTATATACTCAAAATGTTCATATATACCATCAATGCTCATTCCCAAATTAACTTCCTTAAATTCCTTCCACTGTTTAAATATAGCACCCGGTACACCTGCCATATTAGTATTATAGTCTAAAATTAAATCTTTTGCATATCCATTATCTATCGTATACTGCAATAACTCTCTATGTGTATGATTTATAGTAGGTTCTCCACCGGTAAAATAAAATCTTTTTATATTTGAAATTTCATTCTTTATATTTGAAACTAAGTCAGTTTTGTCAAACCATTCAAATGGAGAATCTTTTACAAATGCAGAACCCTTATCATCTGTTTCAATAGTAACATCTCCTATTCCACGATTAAAAAATGTATTCTTACCTGTAAACTTCTCCCAATCTTTATACCATAGATTACTATCTGTTGGTCCACAACTACGACATGCTAAGTTACACTTATTACCAAATCTTAGATCCCAATGTTCAATAGGAAAATCTTCGTGATTTATAGAACCATCCTCAGAAGTATTCAGAATTGCATTATCAAAAGTTTGATTAAATGCTTGATTGGTCCAAGTCCGTCTACTGCCGATACCATTATCTTCCTCATCCCAACATAACTTGCATATCTCCGAACGGTGACCACTAAGCATTTCTTTTCTTAACTTTTTCCATGCTGTGGAATTTCTATGTTCAGATATATTATCAGTTGTTGTAAGCGCAGTACCGTCATCTTTAAAAACAGTACCATATGCCTCTTCGCCATCATAGCCTTGATTATTAATCATCTGACAACACATTCTTACTGTGCCATTTGCATTTGTACTAACATGATTCCATGGCACTGCACAGAATGACTTTCTTCTTCCATCATCTTTCTTCGCAATCATCAGTGATCGCATAGAATGAAGTTCATCTATCGTGTAATCAAATTTAACTGATATAGATTTAATCAATTTGTCATCTATATGTGTGGCAATTAATGTTCCTAAAACAACTGACTTATCTAAATCATGTTCGACAACGCTTTCTAACACATTCTTGGGACACTCTGGATCTTGGACCATATCAATCCGCTGTTCAGATGTTCTAAATACTGACAAGTCAAATTTATTATCAGTGTCAATTTCCTCATATTTTAATTCATCATCATTCATTTGGCTGTCCTAATTTATTATTATTTTCTATCCAACGATTCGTTATGCCAATCGCTTTATCAGTGTCCAATTTTGGTACTATTTTTTTTATTTTTTGCCAGAATATGGTAGAATCTTTATCTAAATTATCAGAATCAACAACATGCAAATTCTTAAAAGTTCTTTTATACTTTGGCAAAAAAGTTATGTATGTATTTATTAAAGATTGTTTATGTTCTTCTTTAAGGACAGATATGTCACTATTATGCTTTAATCCTATGTTTTTATTTTTAATAATCGATGAGTGATGGGTGGTAGATGAAACAGGATTTTTATGATTATCAGATTCTAACAAATTACTTAGTAATTCATAAAGTTCATGTCTCCAAACCCAATCAAATTTTTTTGTTTCATCTATCATAAATTGTTGTTGTTTTTTTGACAGTGTAGTAGAAATTGTTGAGTCTATAAACTCAACTGTAATAGGACAGTCTATTTTTACCGATAACTTTTTTACCGCCAGATCCGCGAAATAGTCTATTGAATCTCTTTTAGGAAATGATAAGTCAATATAAATTATTGTAATATCTGGTAAATATCTTTTATAAAATTCAATGGACTTATTGCTTGGATGATCTTTTACAATAATTCGTTTTTTAGTAGAAACAAAATCACCCTTATATCTTGTTTCAATACCATTCTCAAACTTAGTTATATCTTCTACTAAATCCATATATCGTAATGCACATATTGAATGATATTGATTCATATTTTCATTTACCCACGTGTATATGTCTTCAAATTGTTCACAGCATATACTAAGTGTATGAGCAATATGTTCGCCACCAAGCCCAGCAGGATACACTATTAGCACTGGATGCGCATTAATAAAATCATTATGATTCATTATTGTTCCTTGAAAAATTCTATTTCATTGTCACTGTAATTTACAAGAGATTCTGCATCATTTATATCACGAATAGGCACTAAACTAAGTGAGCCTTTCATTCTTCCGTTTGCGCCAGTTGTATTCCATTCTGGAATTTCTGTAATTCTATCTCTGAGTTGTTGTGCACGATCAAGAAATCCTGGCGGTGTCATTAGTTTTATTTCTAACCATAAGTCATCATCCGTTATATCGTGGTGTTTCATTATTATTTTACAGTTATCTAAAAATCTATCTTCGTTGCCTCGGTATAGGTCCATACTAGCAAAATGTGCACTCATATTAATACTATTTATATATTGTGTTGCTTCACTCCAGAATTTTGTACTTCGACTACCATTTGTAGTTACCAATATCCATTGATTTCGGGACTTTAAATATTTTAAAATGTCAATGAATTTTGGATGCATTGTAGGTTCACCTCCACCAAAATTCCATCTGATTTGTTCGCCGTTACTCCAATTATCTATAATCATATCGATAGTATTAATAACAGATTCAAATGATGGGAACTTTTCAGTATTACTATGAACTGCCGGCCAACAGTAGTCACATGCATAATTACACCGTCTTCCAATGTCCCACAAGATTTGATATGGAATAGGAAAGTTCATTTCTACTCCAACGCTTTCATCTATATTATCAGTGAGATAATTCTTGCCACCTCGTTTAGTGCCATCATATTGATTATGTGTCACATCCAGTAACTTCATATGTTCTACGGTTTTTGCTTTACTTAAAATTACATCCGCTCCGCAGCCACAACTCTTAAAAGGACAAACTGTATAATTTTCAGGTATATCAATACCTTCACGGATATTGCCCAACAACCCCCAATTTTTCGGTATGTCATCTAATGTACTTTCCCATTTCCATGCACTTGCAGTTGTATCAATATTATCTGTTTGTATATTCTTTCCTAGATTCTTGAAAAAAGTTTCTTCTGCTTCTTTCAATGCATCTTGTAGTTTAATATGCTGTTCGCATGTTTCCCAACCGTTCTTAGGCAGCGGCCAACCACCTATCGTATTTTCATTATACCATTCAATATGCGGATAAGAACCAAATATTCTTTCACGCTCAACCCTCCATCCTTCTACAGTTGTGTCATGATGTGCAGTACTATTTCTATGACTACTGGCACAGTTGCCATTCCATATATTACCATCATAATCTATATAAAGTCCACGCACTCCAGCACTACACTGCCATCCCTTCCATTTGTTATGTTCTCTTGCAATAGCCTCATCCACACTCATTCTAATAAACTTACCATTCGTATCATATACACGTAGTTGTTTATTATCTAATGGAATCCGGGGATCTGATTTAATCGGCATCTTCCAAGACCTCATATCTATTTTTAGGAAGTAGTTTTTTGCTCATAATATCGAAGTTACAATGACACATACTTTTTGTGCACATGACAGGCTTAGTTGGCCATTTGATATTCTTTGGCAACTTCATATTGCCAAGAGTTCCACCAACTCTACACCAGCCAATCATAACACTGCCATCAAAGTCTACTACAATCTGTTCTATGCCACTCCAACACAACCAACCTTTCCAGTTGTTTGTCTTATCATTAATAAAACGATGGGCACTACTATTTTCACTTAAATTATTAACATCATCATGCATTTGCATACTGCCACGATATATAGGCCAAGACTTTGTATGTACTATATTACTTGCTAGATCATGCCATTGTCTATCAATGTATTCTATTTGTGCATCAGTATAAGTATAAAGTGTTTCACCAAAATCTATAATCAACGGTTGCAAAGCAAGGCTGATATTTGGAATACTAATAACAGTTTCAGCAAGGTCTTGACAGACTGGCCATATTTCTGGATCATAATGCATCATTATGTTTACATGGGTCCGACATTGTTCACTCATAATCTTAACTACGTTAAGAAAATGCTCTGCATCGCCTTCTTCTGGATGAAAACTTAAACAAACATGATCGAATTTCTCTTTATTCTTTTCCCACCACCGCAAAGTACGACTTGCATTACTAATAAATCCAATGTCGTGTCCAATGGATTTAATATATTCAGCGCACTTGATAAAATCTTTCCATAAGGTTACTTCTCCTCCAGTAAATTCGAAATATACTTTACGAGGAGAATAATGTTCTACGGTAGCATCAATGAATTCCTGAATAATTTCAAAATCATTCCATCCAAAACTACCATCATTTAGTATACTTGGACAATATGAACAAGTAAAATTGCACATATTGCCCAAATTCCAATTTACAACTACCCAATCTTTACACTCAGAGTGATGATGTTCGAGACGATTGTAAAAGTCTTGTGGTCCGAGTGGCATTTATTAATCCTTATTTGACTCATATTCATCAAGTCTGGTTTCAAGTCGTTGCACGGATTGTAGTATTTCCCATAGTTTCCAATCCATTGTTTTAGCAAGTTCTAAAATTTCATTACTGAAATCAGAAGAACTTTTTTCTACTACAGCAGTAGAGTCTACTAATGTAGTATCATTTTCAGGTATTAATCTAATTTTTTTAACCATTGTTTTTTCCTTTATTTGTCCCAGCCGGTTGATTTTTCAGTTGCCAAAGGGTTATGTACTCTCTTTGGATTATTGTAAACACGTTTAAAATAGCGTGATAATTCTGGAGTAGGATCACACATTTCCATTCCAAGGTTATCAGCGAGATAATCTCCTATTTCCAATACTCTATCGTATATTATATCATCAGATGATAGTTTGGAATATACTGTATCATTAAAATAATTTTTGAACCAGTCATAATCACTAATACTTTCAATGATAAAATCTGAATTGAAGTTTACATCATAGCATCCCATTCTAGCACCTAATACTGCCCATAATCCATTTTCAATATCGGAACCTATATTACACCATGTTAAAAGTCTCTCGTAATTTTTAGGCCATATTTTATTTTTAAACTTTTCTGGGTGAATGCGTTTACCTTCATCAAGAGACATCTTAACTCCTTCACGATATCCACTGCGAAATGCTTGAAATGGTGAACCACTATTAAATATCATTGAATATGTATTATTCATTTGTTTGTAATCTAAGTCCCAGCAAAAATCAAGTTTCTTAGTTTCGCTATCAGCATTTTCATGTGTACGCATATCTAATACGAGTTGAACTGGCCAGCATTTGATTCCGCCATTACCATATACCAATCCATTTGTTAAATTCTTAGCACCCCATGATATAACACTACGACTTAAATCCGTTTTTGCTGGAAAAGATAAAGTGATGTCAAAAAACTTTTTATCAACAATGTTATCACCATCAATAGTAACAAATCTATCAGTTTTGCTTTTTCTAGCACATGCCTTATGTGCATTATCAAATCCCTTAACTCCATCAACCCGTTGTGCTTGTGGAAATTTTGATAACAAATCTGCATAGTGTTCTTCTTTTTTTGGTTCATCATAACTTAAATAAAATATACTTAAATCCTTGATAATAACTTTTGTCATTTATTTCTTATGTCCTCTATACTATATACATCGAAAGTAAAATTCGTATATAAACTTATCTCATTATATTTATGTTCGTAGTTAATTGTTTGTTTTTTACCAGATAAAATTTTTGAGTAGTCTAAACTAATAGTATCAACTAATAAACCTGGTTCATTTTTTAATGTAACATAAAACGTATGAGATTTACTATTCTTAATAATTTGCTGTTGATCTGGATCGTTATTAAAAAATTTTTTCAATTTATCAGTTGCATGTATATCAAATCCACTATCAGTAATATAAATATTGATTTCTGGATAAGAGTGATATTCTATTAGAGATATATGGTTATCAAATTTTAAGATTGTGTGTATATCAGAATTATCTTTTTTGACTATTGAATATCTTACTTTGTTCTTTGAGTACATTACTTTATAATTATTAGAAACAATACTACCATCTAGAAATCCCATAATATCATCAACCATAAAGTGAGCATAATCATTATCATTTGTTTTGTCAACTCTATTCTCAAACGAAATAATTTCACCATAAGAATCGAAATATACAACTTTGAATGGATTATCAGAACTAAGAGTTTTTATACTGAGTATCATATACATCCTCATATTTTCTAATAATTTCATCAGTAAGCCAATCTTTTTCAACATAATGAAATGGCAATGTCTGACTAAAATTTTGCACAGTTATTTTCAAATCGTCACTTACATTACTTGATAAAGTATTTTGCCACTTGGGCGATATATTTTTATCCTTAATATTTTGTACATAACTTTTCATATGCACAAATGACGGGAAAGACTGATCGGATATAAATTTATCACTACCTAATATCTTGGCAGCAAGAGCGTATGCAACATCCGCACTTACCCAATCTTGTCCATCGTCATTTAGAAATTCATCATAGTATAATTTCCAATTTAAAATAATGTTTTCTACCAAATTAAAAAATTTATATGACATCTCAGACTTATTAAAATAAGTAAAGTTACTATATACATCTGGCAAATCACATGATGTAAATTTTTTACGATAGAAATCAGAGGTAATATGCTGGTCTCTAAATGTTCTAGGATTTGTACACAACAACACATCATGGTCACTGGCGGCAAGCATATCCCACCAATGATCAACAGATTCAACAAATAACTGATCTGTATCTAAGATAATAGTTTCATCATATGGAGACATATTGATATATTTCCACTTGTTTTCAATTTTCCATTCAGAATCTTTAGCATTATCTATCCACGGTATGTCTAAAATGTAGTCAAATATCTTATCATGTTCTTCTAATAAATTGTCACTTGTTCTATCATCAACACACAGGCAAATAGAATTCTCACGCTGTGTTGTTTTAATACTTAATGCCAATGCATATGCGAGTCTTAGATAATTAACATCATTGGTATTTTGTGCAATTAAAATATATCCCCGAGTCATATTTCAACGCCATTCTCAAGAAATTCAGGCAAATGTTTAATAATACTGCGTTTGTTCATAATATGAAGATCCGAACGCTGTAGTCTAACAACATTTCTTACTGTATTTTTTTTATGTTTTGCAGTAATCATTAACAAGTCATCATGTCTGTCCACTCTAAAAATTTCATCAGTATCAAAACTATTCATCAGAGTTGCGAATGGTAACTCAGGCACAGCGGTTCCAACCTCGCCATTTAAAATATGAAGTGCGATACTAAACGTATGATCATTTCTATATAATGAAATATCACATTTATAGAGTTTATAATAATACTGATAGTTTACTTTTATATGACTTATCAAACTAAAAAGATTTGCAGCAAACTCACTCTTTTTAAAATATACAACTGTAGCCCAATACATATCAATACTAGTATCAGACAGTCTTGCAATGTTTGAGATTTTAACCTGTGATATATCTGTATGGTTCTTAGTAATCATGAAATCATTCTTACTGTTCCATACTCCATCCAATTGATTCGTCATAGCAAAGTAATCACAATCAATTAATAATGTTTCATCATATGGAGAAAGAGTATATGCGTCACTTCTACTTTTATTAATAAAATATGCGCCTTCTGTATTTTTTGATGTATCACGATACAATCTCATAGTACTATCATTGCTTTCAGGTATAATTATAGTTCTATCAAAATAACGATCCACAAGTTCTTTATCATTTTCTAGAGATTTTTTATCTGTTATAAGACATATTTCATCAAACCCAGAAAGTGATTTTCTAGCATACCCTGCACTTGCACATGCTATCTGTACATACTCAACATAGCCATTGTTCTGAGCAAAAATTACTATACCCTTTGACATTTATATTTCTAACGCAATTTCAATGTTAGTAGAACTTCTGAGTTGTTCATATTCTTCGTAATAAAAGTTAAGAACATAAAAATATTGCTCACTTACTTTTTCTAAGAATGTGGCAACATCAGTTATGTTAATTGGGATATTATTTTTATCTAGAATATTAACTGTGGTTTTGCCAGATTGTACTAAGTAATTTAAAAATCCTATCAATTCTTGTGTTATGTTGAATGTGCCACCATTTTGATAAAATATAAGTCCATTACTAACTTTATCCTGCATGACTTTTTTGTTTAGATTGAAATTGCGCATAGAATTTTTATATGATAAAATATTTTCTAAATTTTCCAAAGAAGTTTCTCCGCATTATTGTAATTATAATATAGTTAGTCTAACTATACTACAATTTCAATAAAATGTCAAGTATTTTTGTTCTTCAGATTAATTTAATCTGCCATAAGTATTCCACTAAAGTCAGTTATAACACTATATAATGGCATTTCAGATACAACGCCCAAATCAGATGGATGGGGATCATCGGCTCTTTGCTGTGAAATTGTTACTGAAAGTTCGCCCTCTACCCAATATCCAAATGTGACTTGGTCTCCATTAGAGTAGTTCTGATATCCTTCATAACCTCCATAATATCCTGATTCAGGATCTCGATCTGGATCATTTTTCATATAGACATAAAATTCTATACTATCAGATCCGCCAAGTCTTGCCCAGACTTCAATTTGATGTTCGGTAACACTTTTATTAGGAGTAGGGTCTCCTGGCATTGAATCAACACTTCTGTAATATACTTTTTGATATTCAGTAGTTAATTCATTAAATCCTACTCCTGGATTTCCTATATTGTTTGAAGATTTTGTCTCAATATGATTAAATATGACATTACCAACATTACCAAATAACGATGCCCATGCCACACTAGGTCCATAAGAAGTTGGATAATTACTGAGTTGTGTTTGTATTCTTATCTCACCTCCGGCATTAAAATAATGGCGTCTATCATCCTCGTCAGCGAAAGTAGCCTTGAATTCAAATTTTTGTTCGTCAATTGTAGAATTCCAAATTTCATCTGCGGTAGCTTCTGGTGTTTGTTCTGGATTTACATACACATGCATTTGACTTAAAATATTTTGCTGTGTAGACATTTTTGTAATAGTGTAATTTAATTTATTACTTCTTATATTTGATATATCTGCACGAATAGTATCTATAGTTTGAATAACAGGATCCATTTTAGTAAAATCACCTACATATATATCTGCGGCAGTAGTAAGTTCTGTTCCTTGATGTGCTGCAGCGAATCTTATTGAATAGAAAAGTTCCATCCAATTTTTTTTCATTAATTTTTGCCCACGATTTACATGATTAACAAATAATTGTTGTTGTCCATATCCCGAGTCACCAGCGCCTATTCCGACGATTTCATTTATATCATTGGCTAATAAGTTAAAATCGTCCGATGTGAACTGACTGGTTAGAGGGTAACTTTGTGGTGACATTCGTTGCGCCTTATTAATTTACTTGTATTGTTATGGTATAATCAATTACTATAGTTCTGTTAGATGATAATAGCACTGGATGAAAAGTAACATGTGTTATCATCATTGTTTTAGACTCATCCATTACACCACTATCTGTTACTCCAGTCATAAGACCGATTTCATCAAACGTAAATGCAGCAACACTATTGGTATCTGGAGAACTATCAGTTTCTGGTAAACTCAAACTAGGATCAACAGTTCGCACGGCTGTTTCATACGCAGAATGATTCACCTCAACTGAACATACAATTTTTGCAGTATTCTCTGGAACAGATACATTATCATCCATCATCTGTCCTGCGTAATATACAGTATTAATGGTTTCTTGTTCATATGTTTTTGCATACAATGCAGAGTTGCTAGATACCAAAGGCAACTGATCATAATTTCCAAAAACTCTAGGCGCACGATATTCTAATGTCGTGGTAGATTTAGAACCACCATTACCAAAAGCCATCCAGTTGACAACTGGTGGTCCACCATTTTGATTTATACTTGTTGGTTTTCCAGCCAAAGCACTAGCAAGCGCATACGACATATTACCAGGATGAATTGCGTTCTTTTTTTCTAAAAGTACTTTGCCAGTGTCTTTATCATATATTTTTACTGTGCCAATAACTTGTGACATAATATTATCATTGAACATTTATTTCTCTCTTTTTATACCAGAACTTATTCTATTTATCATTTTTTTAAACACTACTATATTAGTTGTCTTTCAAGTTGATCGGCAATAAACGCAATTTTTTCTATAACAGACATAATATATATAGTATCCCCTGCCTGAATATTAACTGATAATCCCGTAAATAGTGATCTCTCATTAATATGAAGAATATTATCAGTCTTTTCACTATAATGCATGAATTCTAAATTTCCACTAATATTTTCAACTGCTATTAAGACAACTGAATTGGCAACAGCAGTCTTAAATTTACTTTCATCCGAAACTGTTATCTGTTTATATTCATTCTCAACACTCACATCTGTTATCGTATCAGTGCCAATCACATGCATTGCATGTCCATTACCACTTGTATCATAAACTACAAAAGTCTTTTTGTCAAGCACAGATTCTCCTACTCCATTTGACACATCAGACGCATATTCATCAATTCTTAAAACCGTTGCCTCCAGTATTCTTGAATCAACTAATCCAGTATCAATTCCACCACGATCTGCTGTAGTAGTATACGGATTCCGTAATATCTTTCCAGTATCATATGTGCCATCTTCTATATCTGGATGTTCATCATGTGGCGCAATACCACCATCATATGTGCGATAATTATATCTACTGTAATCACCACCCAAATCTATTGTCAATTTCATATTATGCTGTGCATCTACATCAGCAATTATCGTTTCATCAAGTGGATATATTCTACGATTATGTCTTAACTTGACATGAAATGGCTTTGCTTCCATTATATAATCAATTGTGTCTACATAAGTATCGTTCTGATAAATTGCATGTTGTCGCAATGGTTTATTCATTAATGTTAGATCGATATAACTAGTTTTGAACAACCACTCAGGATGTTCATTTTCGGTATACAAATAATTTAGCATATCAAAGAATATGTTTTTAACAAATGCAGGTTTTCCATAATAATATATCATATCAATAAACTCATGTAATTGAGCATTAATAACATTATCATAGTATTTAGAAACACCACCTTCACCTGTTTGGCCAGGTATAGCAATTTCTGAAAAATTTAAATTCAGTGAACCATTCACTTTATTAACCATTCTAATATCTTTCGGAGTACCGTACGGAAAATAGTATTCTTCGTATTCAGAATTCGCAATTCCAAAAGACCGTATACCAGAGTTAAACATAGTTATCATATCAATATTTCTGGTATTACCCAAATATTCAAAACTTTTAATAGTTTTAAAATCGGAATTGATTGCCCAATCAACACTGTTGAAAATATAGTGGTTTAACTTAATGTAATCCTTATAATAAGGAAATTCTGCTTCTAATAATCTTGAATCAAGATATGTATTAATTATTGACTTGAAATTATCTCTTGCATTTTCTAAATTGTTGAACCAACCATATGTATTATTGGTTAGATGATAAATTCTAACTACATCTCCAGAAATAACATCAAAATTATTATTAATCAGTAGTTCATCATTATTAATACTGAAATCTGTAATTTCTAAAAACTCATTGTTCACAGATACAGCAATATCATCTGAAGTTAAATCTACTAAGAATGAAGCAGTTAATATAACGCCAGATAAAGATAAATCATACATATCTATTTGTTTTTGGTATTGATTTGATACCTTGGAATTAGCAATACTATTTTTAAAATCCACTAGATATGAAGGCATTATAGGTTTAGTGGATTCCCGACTGATTAATTCCCAATCGGTATGAGAGTCTTGCTTATCAACTGTATCATTGTACTCTGTTACAACAGTAATGTTTTTATTTGCACGATCAATTCTATTATTCAGAATAATAGAATTACTATTAATAGGTATAAACTTGTTTTTAATATCACCAGTTTCAATAATCATTTTTATTTCATCGGTACTATACTCTTTATCATATCTCGGAAGAGTACCAATAGATGTCCAATAAAAATATGTTGTGATCTCTTTATTCTTATCAGTCGACCATTCTTTTTTAATATTAAACCAGGTTATTCCAGTTGGCAGTATTTCATTTTTTACCCATTGTTTAATATCTACAACCGAACCATCTACTACTTTGCCCCATGTTTTTTTAGTATAGTCAGCAATAATATTGCCATTGGAATCACCATAATCATTATATCTATAAAAACGAGAATTAGTTGTATCCCACCAAATTTCTCCCAGATGTTCTTCAAACCATAGACCATTACTTAAAAACTCATCATATTTTGCTGGATCATTCCAATTGACATAATCAATGTCTTTCATAATTGGACCAGGCAATTTTAAATTTAAAGGATCATATAAGTTAAAAATAGTATAGTCGGAGTCGTCATCTTTAACGATAACTCTATTTACAGAATCCACATCTACTTCTTTTGCTTTACGATTTACTAATTGCAAAGATCCAGCAGAGTTTCTATTTAATATCGCCCATCCATCTATTCCTGTATAATCATCAACCCATATCTTACTAGAACCATTAAGACCTAAATTATTATAAAATTCATTAAATGAATTTCCATTAAATCCAGGAGTATATCTAACAGACTTCCATCTCATAACTTGAAAGTTTGCGTTACTTGTAACACTGGTGTATTCCAAATTTAAACCTATTTTATCTAATAGAAGTTGACTAGTGCCTACAAAATTTAAAGTAACTACATTCGAAGATGATATAACAAGTCTACCATCTGATGATACATTTGCCACTATGGAACTAGAATTATCATTTATTTGACTTTTAAATTCTATGATAGATTGATTAAACGCAGTAGATGCTAAGTATTCGCCGGCATCAATGCCCAAATCAGTTAACGAATTTCCAGTGACACTGGCCACGGAAACACGATATTCACTGCCTGTAATTAATACACTATCTGAATTATTAGTTGCAATAAGTAATGTATCACCTAATACAGAATTTATATCGGTAATAATATTTTGAAAAGCATCTACATTAATATTAGTATTACTGAAGCCCAGTCGTGTCATCGCACCAACTGTAATTTCAGAAATTTCCAATGATGTACTATTGCTTACTATTCTTAGTTTATTATTTAAAACTTCAGCCGATACATTAGGAATTCCTAGGTCATTTATTTGCTGTACAACATTACTGAGAGTGGGAGGTAAAATTCTTTCATAATTTGAACTCTCAAATCCAAATGTACCAAAATCATCGCCACCCAACTCTAATGTATTCTCCGTTGTCGAGATTACAAGTTTATTATTTGATACTTCTGCTAATATATTAGCTTGTGTGGAAATTTCTACTGCTAGATTTTCTAACTTAGTTTCCGTATACGGAGATACAGTTATTAAGCCTAGTATATCTATGGCTGTCTGTCCTTGGATGGTAATAGATGATCTATTAGCCTTAGAAGTTAGTACAAGTTTATTATCAATTGCGGTGGCAGTAACATAGCTTGATGTTCCGTTAATTGAATCGATAATATTACTAAGTACCAACGGTGTAGAATCATAGATAAATTGTATTGTTTCGCCGTTAATAAGTATTGATGTAGTTTCATCGATTTCTGGATCTGTAACCGTTCCATTAATTATAATATCATCAACAGTGTACGATACCGTAGTACTACCAGTGACAGTTAATTCTGAGCCTGTTGTCAATGTACTGTTAGTATTAATTGTAGAGGTGGCACTGATAGGTCCAGTATCTATATTTTCAACTACTAAATTAGTATCATTAATGAGAATCTCGTCGCCAACTTGTGAATTAAATGTGTTAATTGTATCTGCTGTTGTTCCAGTAAATGTAACAAGATTATTATTATTGACTGCTAATCCATACTCATTATATACAATAATCCTGATTTGTTCTCCGGAAGACACAACTGGATTAATTTCAGTACCAGAAATTGTTATTCCAGAACCACTACTATTGCCGGTTGCGTTGAAAACAAAACTATCACCATTTATAACCAATGTGTCACCATTCAGAATCTCAGGATTAGCATTTAAACTAATCGCTTCAACTCCTGATCCATCTCCTGTTGGCACAAAAACACTGTTAGCAGTTGATGAATCAATTTCCACTGTTACAGGTTCAAAATCAGTATCAAATACAAGGTATCTGTAAACAACTATACCATCACCAGCTACAATAGTACCATCGGAAACAAGATAATAATAACCGTTTATTAGTGGATCTATATCATCATCATTAATTTTTAAATATACAGTATCCGTTATATCAACTTCTGACACCAACACAATGTATAGTTGTGAATCTTCTGATTCGCCAAGATATGATATTTTTGTCACTTCACTTAATCTTCTAACATCCCAGTCTCTAGTAGCATCAAATTGAACCCATGCCAAGTCACCTTCATAATAATTTTCAGTGACCGTTGTTTCTAAAATAGTTGAATTTCTAACAATATAGTTTACATCATTCATATCAACATATCCGGTTGTTCGGATTGGAGTTGTTCGTTTGGATGTTCTATATAAAAATGGATTTTCATTTTCATATTCTACAATGTATGGATCAGTGAATAAAGTACTAGTATCTATGTCTTTACTTACCGAAAGATTTTTATTTAAATTTCCATAACTATCAAGTTTAAGTGCCCACATATCCTCAGATCTAATATCTGAAAAATTAGAATTATTATTGATTATCTTATTTAAACTTGAATCAGTGCCTTTTGCAGGAATAAATCCTTTATAAAATTCCAATTGAGATTCACGCTCAATCATATGATTTGTCAAATAACTTCTGGGTGTAAATCCTATATGACTCGCTTTTATTAAATTAATATTAGATAAACTTTGATCTATAATTGTATCCCTATAGAACTTCGTATCAGAAATCATTGTTTCAAAATTTGGTATCAATGTATTGTTGTGAATTATATAACCATCAGTTGATAATGTTCCATCCCAATCATCAGTTCTATTACAATCTATCAACATTCTTAAATTTCTATTATGATTGATAGGATCATAGATAATATCGCCGTAATTATCTATACGATCAACTACAAAAGCATGTTCAATATCAATAATATCAATTTTCATACCATAAATTGGAATCATTGATTCCCAAATAATAGCATCACCATCAGTATAAAATGTAATTGCACTTTTAGGTATCTGTCTGCCACTGTCATCTAGTACACGATAGAAATTTTTATTAGTTTCTTTTTGTACACTTGCAACACCATAAGGAGAAGAAAATCTTCCACTTAGTAATATAGGAGTTAATGTAATGAATTCACCAACATCATGCTGTTCCGCACTCCAGTCCAAGAATTTAATTAATAAATTTTCAAAGTCTACATTTTCACCTAATTCATTGTTGTCAGTAAATTCCCAACCAACCGCATTCAGATAATCTTGATATCCAATAAGAACCTGTGCAACATCGTCAATAGAATATAATACATCACCATAGTTATGAGTTTTTATTTGATCATTTAGTGTGTCATTGTAACCTTTGGCAACTACTTGATTAATTCTAGGCCAAGTAGCAAGTCTCTTCCAGTATTCGTCAATATCATCGTTGAATGTAGAACTGCCAGTATGATCGTATAATGAAATATATGGAACACCAGAGAAAACGGTATATGTATCCGCAGAATAGAAAGCACCTGCCTGCCAATCATTTATAACCGCTTCATCTCCTAATGTACTCCATGATTTTGCTGGAGATGTCTTGTCCCAGTCCATTGTGAAAAACTGTGGATTGAAATCATCATATCCATTAATTCTATATCCAAATTTTTTAATTTTAGGTTGTGATATTAATGTCCACGCAGAGTAGTCAAAATTCACATTTCCCGCAATTTCTCTATCGGTCATCGTTTCAACTTTTCGTAGATAATATCTAGAATCAGAACTATTATATACAGTATCACCCTGACTGTACATGTATAAATTGTTAATATCATATGTTGGATATGAATCATCAAGCGAAACTTTTTCTAAAACAACAGCACTAAAGCCTTCACTTCTATTTGGCTCACCGCTATGAATAAACAAATCATAGTTGTCTTTTGGTATCTCTGTATATCTTGAGTTTGATAATCCACTATTTTCACTGCTTAGTTTAAAATTGTTAACAAAGCCGCCCAATTTAGATCCTAGTTTAAACTCATATGCATTTTGCTCTCTTAAAATATCTTCAGTATTTACACTTTCAATCTGATTGAATATGCCAATAATAGTGTTTAATTCAGATGAGTATATATCAATTATTTCAAATGGCTTCGTAATCATTGCTAATAGAAATTCAATGAAAGTGTACTCACTACTACGTCTCCATGCTTGTTCAATCGGAGAGCCATCACCAAATTCCCAATCTTGACTCATTAATTCGACATCACTCAGTGTTACTTGCGAATTGAAAAATAAATCATCTATAGTGCGAATATTTCCTGCCTCATCAACGGGTATAGGCCAATTGGCGGAATATGTTGTTTTTAACTCGTTCCAAAAATCTATCTTTGTATATCGTTCAGTGTTCGTTTCGAATCCATCTGGTATAATACTATAACCTACTGTAACCCAGGGTTCCAGTGTTGGATTTTCTGTTCCGTATGCGTACTGAAAAATACCTCTCCAATAACCAGGTGCCGCATCATTAATTGCACGGTAGTTCCATGTTTTATAATCATCTGGATCATAGTCAGTATTATACAAGTTATCAATATTATTACGAAGCATCCACTTTTTAAAGAATGGATACATAATGTATTTTTTTTCATTCAACGAATATTCGGTAGTACTATTTCGGTACATACCGTATTTAATTCTCTTTGTACTTGTGGTATTCTCTGTTTGTTCAATTCTATTATAAATTAAATTCTCAAACATTAATAAAATATCGTCTGTTCTGTCGCCCCAACATAATGTTTTAGAGCCATCATGACCGACCAAAAATGTTTGGTCATTTGTAAATTCTGTATCAACTATAAATCGAGGCTTATAAACGGCGTTTATTCCTAGTTTCGTAGAACTAGGCGGAATAAATGTTTCCTTTAACAATGTATAATATCTAACTTCTATAACATCATCATTGTTAATAATATGATCAAATTTAAGTTCAATACCGTTTAAAATTTTATAATCAGTTACAAGCTCATCATTGATATAAACACTTATATTAGCGATATCTACAATTTCAGTGGCTATGTAATTTGGTATGAATTGTGTTGAAGCGCCAGAAACAATGGGGTCAACATTTGCTGATATATAATGTGTTGGAGAATCGCCAGCATTAATCATGCGACTACCATCAAATACACTAATATTTTCTCTTTTTGCTAAAGCAATTTCACTTACCGCCTGCTCTAGAATAAAAGAATCATTCTTAGTCTCACTAGCAGGATCATTTAAAATTGCTTGCACCGTGTTGACAAATTTATTTTTATAACTATTATATGCGGTCGCAATGTACTCAAGTGCTGAATATGGATTATAATCATCTCTTGTAATAGCGAAGTATGCTTTTTTGATATCAATAGAATTACGAATCATAATACTACCATATTTGTTATTACGAAGTTTATCTGTTGTATCACCAATATTTCTATAGTTATTACTTGCAATCTGATTGCCAGTAAGCCCAATCGCAGTTTCAAGTTGTCTTTTTAAATGCTCAAAAACAGTTGAGTATGTAAAATTTCTATTATTATGATTCAAGTTATCTGGGTTATATTCCAAGGATGGATCGATACGCTGCCATGATCCATCGCCATCTACAACAACATTATTTTTTGTAGTGAAATCTATATATACATATCCGGTGGTGGGTTCATTAAATGTGACAATCAAAGAATCATATGTATAATTTCCAATCTGTTTAATTCCATCAACATAAACATCGATAGTGTTAAATGATTTTGGTTCCTGTAACAATTCTAATTGTGTATGTGTTGCTGTTCCATATTCATGTCTTAAATTTCTATAATCAAATTCTGAAATTATATATAGTGAATGATGTGCATTATTAATTTTATATGTGACATTATCTGGCATATCAATATTGAATGTAAATTCACTCTGATAATCACCTGGTGTTAATAGTGTTCGTATTCCTAAAAATTTGTCGATTAAACTGTCATCATCTTCAACATAATGAAAAATCTTAATGTTATCACTGAAAGATAATTCAGAGTCATAAACTTTAAAAGTTGGAATTTCCCAAACAACGGCGGCGCTACTAGCGTCACTCAGTTCAAGTTTATTATCAAACTCAATGATAGGGCGCTTGGCTTGTGTTATATATGATTTATTTTCGTCACTTATATATGTGCGAATATCATCATAATGGAACCAGGAATTTCTGTCACTCCACCAATTACTTGAACTGGTACGATCAAGATTTTTGTCAATCGTTATATAATGCGTATCGTTACTATTACCTAAGCTAAAGACATTGCTTAACCCACTGTACACTTCCCAATCTGGAGTACTTGTTTCAGGATTTTCACGATATTCTATTAAATTAATAATACCTTCATCGCCTGGAAATCTAAGGGCAAATGGATTTATATCAATGTTCCATCTATCTTGGATCGTGTCTTTAAGAATATAAAAAGATCCATCAGTCATACTCAATGTAATTCTAAGTTCATTTGTATTTACATATGTATCGCCTGTTACTGGTGAAACAGGTCTAGTTTTAGATTGAGTAAAATTAGGTGATGATGTGTCTGTTGTTCCTAATCTTACCCAGCCATCAACGATCTTTTTCCAATAAACAACTTCACTATTAGAAATCACAACTGCGTAATCGTCTACATCACCATAGTTTGAATTGGGAGAAACTATGCCATTATTTAATGCGTCTAGTTTGCCTGATCCGGGTTCACCTTGAAGTATAAATGGTTTTTGTTTAATCCATCCAGTTGCACCAGTCTGATATTCTTTAAATTCATATAGAGCAAATTCACTTGTAAAGCCGAGATCCACCCAGTAATATAATTCCCAATTAACAAATTTATCAATGTCAATAGGTAAATTTATGGTGTATGTATCAGATTTAAACAATCGTCTGTGGTCATTTATTAATGCACCCTTATTATATAGTGAATTCAATAAATCATCATAAAATATATTATCATTAATAATAGTATTTGAAAATACTGGCTCTAAACCATAATTATCACGTTGATATAAATGATCAGGAAAGGATACATATGCATCTGTATCTCTATATATTCCTTTTTCTTTTCTTCCAACAAATGCTTTTGTTTTTGAAATATTACCTTTAGAGAACGCTCTTTCAAGTGTAGAATCGAATATTGTTTCCAATTCTTTATTTTGAAGATGTACAGGTAAGAAATTATATATTTTATTATTTGCCATTATTATTCGCCCAATAACTCTGCTGCTACGATACTAGAAATAATTTTAACATCTGCAGATGATGTTAAACTTAGAAAAATCTCAGTAGGTTCACTACTAATACTTAGCAGGTTTGTAAACTCGCTGGTTTGATATTTTGGTGCGATTATAATACTTGAAATATAATCAGGCAATGTCCTATGAACATATGCTGCCAATTCACTAAAATAGAATGTTTCTCCAAAATCCCAGTTATCTATATTAAAGAATGTATTAACTGCAGTTGCAACAGAAGTTTTTATTTCACTATCACTATATGATGTTCCTGCTTTTTTAACAACTTTAAATACCGCTTGGTTTTCTGCTGCTGCATATGAGCCAAACAAATATTTAAATTTAACCGGTATATAACTAATATGATCAGATATACTTGCTTTCGGCTGAATAGTTTCCATAATTTTTGTTAGTTCAAAATTATTAGGTGCGGCAGGTACAATGTCACTAAATCCATTATTAATCCACGTGTTAACTCGGCGAACATAATCTGAACTTAGAACATATAAGTCAATAATATTACTTGTACTTGGATCAATTCGTTTATCAATATCTGCATAATGATCCCATCTAAATGTCATAAACTTATCTTCTATATAACTTCTTCCAAGTACAATTCTATATTTCACATCGGAATAAATGATTTGATCTTTATTAGGAGAGTTAACTAACGTATACTTGTTAGGTGCTAAGTCTTGCCATCCACTGTTAGTTTTTTCCTGCCACTTCCCATCATTAAGTTCCATATCAATTGAATTAATATAAAATCTAATTAAAGCAGTTTCTGGCACTCTATCAAGTTGAGATTCATTAGTTGCCACAACCCTATTACTAACACGCTCATATTCAATATTATTTTCATCAGTATATGTTTCTAACACGATATGCGAGAATAAGGTAGTAGAAACATCGGCAATATCTTCTACTGGTGATAAAGAATCTATATTAGTTATAACATTTAACATTCCATGTGGATCTCGTTTTGTATCGGTAGTAGTTAATTTTATTTTACTATGATCAACATATCCAGCAGGTGTCATATAAGTATCATATAAGTAAGACTCGACCTCTTGATATGATGCCACACGATCTTGATTTACTTTTGCTAAAGTTCTTTCAACTTTAACTTCAAATTCATCAAAGTTTGCAGTTCCGCCCTGGTTACTAACTAAAATTGTAGAAGTTCCTGGATTAACTGTCCAGAATATTATTTTAAATGTATCGTCTGCGTTGTCAATAATTTCATAATGTCTCGAATCTATAATCTGATTATTGTCATCTGTCAATACAAAATTTTGCATAGCAACGTTAGGTGCTGTAAAATTAATTTCTCCAAACGAAAATTGTTTCCAATATATATCATTGTCCGGATTATCTGGATCAGATCCATCATTATTTGCATTTTTTATTGACCAACCAGACGCACTCATATCATCGAAAATAAATTCAAATGATTCATTTGATTCAGATACTATACCAAATTCAGTTTGTACACCGTTATCTCCCACAATAGCACTTTCTTTGGTTTTTCCTATCGGCAATTCAGAACTATCTATCCAAACAAAACTATCAGTTGTGGCAGCAATATCAAAATATGTCTGACTTACTAATCCTTTAAATCCAGTAGATTGTAATTGTGTGGCAGTGTATGTGGTTGTGTATTGAATACTGTCTGCAACATTGCCAAGATCTTCAATTGCTGCAACAGATGTTGAACATACATAATTATTTTCTGTTAATACAGATGAGCTACTGTCTGTTTCAGTAGCAGAAATCGAATCATTATAACTTCCAATTGATAACTTATTAAGAAAATCATCTACTGAGTAACTAACAGTGTAAATAGGATTATCACCGATAACAGTATCAGACGATGGCGAAAGTGGAGTGATCGGATATTCAGGTCCTAGAGGAGATACCAATGTATGAGTAGTATCAATCGCTGCATAACAATCATTGTTTTCAATAAATGAATTTGTAATTACGGCGCCACTATCGGAATAATCAACATCAAATGTAACCGTATCATCTCCCTGGTCAACAATGTTCGTTACGAAATTTTTTCCTAGATGAATTGGAAGATTTGATGTGCTATCTGTTTCTAAATTTTCAACAGTTGAATAATATTTTACAAATAATGTATCACGTTCAGATAAATTGGTTTCATTGTCTACAACAAATTTATTATTATTATAAAAGAATTTTATCTGGTCAGTACTATCAAATACTATCTTTTTGCCTGTAAATTTAGCAATATATTCTGCTTCATTTTCTCTAATACCTGCCACATATGTAAATGTAATATAGATATCTTTGCCTTCTTCTAACGCATTATCGGTTAACTCATCGAATAATCTCCATTCCCACACGGATGTATTTTGTCGTGGAGCAAATATTAATGTGAATGCTTGAACAGACAAGTCCTCAATTTTATTAATTTTAATATTTTTTATTTCGGAATCTTCAAGTCTTGTTCTAAAGCCTCGTACTACACGACTAATAACTCCTGTACTTTCTGAAATTAAGTTTTCAATGAAATAAGAATCTATTGAAGATCCAGCGACACTACTCTCTATATTAGAAACCGTTGTCCACTCTTTTATACTTTCATTTGTGCTGGTTGTTAATATATGATCACCAGGATATAGATATACTGTATCATCATTTACGGATGATGTAACATCAATGATACTTAGATTTGTACTTCTTGTTGAAAAATTTAAATTTGGACTATTAATAGTTGATTGTGGATTATACATATTTTCAAAGTAATATAGATTCATCAAACTGGGATGTTTAAATACTTTTGTAATTTCATTTCTAATAAAGTTATCAATCTGATTATTTTCTCTATTAAAACTTAGATTCATTGTAATAGTATCATCATCTAAGAATACACTACCGTCGGTGCCAATCACACTTACATTACTATGATGACCAGTTACATCATCCATTTCAAAAAATCTTGAATTTCCTGCAAATGTTGTATTAACTGCTTTTGATTTTTTTACAACATTTGAACCAAGTGTCAATGGATATATATTATAGTCCTGGGCATTTACCATTCTATCTTGTGAGTAGTACGCACGAGGAGCAATTCTTCTGACACTTTCAAATGTTTCGGCTGCATAATTTTCACTGAAATCGCGTGTTGTTGCCATTGTCAGTGTTAGATTATACGGACGGTCATCGCCTCCGATATATGGAATTGTAATGGAAACTTCTGCGATGTCATCTGAATTAACAGTGAAATTTTGATTTTCAGTTTGTCTATACCATACTCTATAGTTTCCATAAGCGGCATTACCGAACACACTATCAGGAAAATTAACTTTGATACTATTATCTACGTTTGTAGTAATACTAGCAATATCGCCACTACCTGTTCTTAATGAATTATATATAGCAGTTTCTTTACTATCATTATCTACAATCTGAACAGAAGAAAGATATCTACCATTTGAATCAATACGCTGTAACCACACATCAGTATTTGAAATATTAATAGCATCAATTGATTTAGTAACGTTTGATAGTTTAACATTAAAAGCAAAATCTTCAAAATTTAATTCACCAGATTTACTGTATACAAAGAATCCAGTTCTATCACTTGCTGGTCCCAAATTATCATTGCGATTAATAATATTAAAATTTCGTGCTGCATTTGGCTCTGCTTCTTTAATAACACCATCAATTAAATCTACTTTAACTGTTTCAAATACTCTTGTTGCGCCTGCTACATCAGATGTAAAAGGATATGATATTCCTTTTCCTATTGGATTTTCATTTACTTCATATATAAAATTTTCAATCCCACTTATATTAATACTAGAAATAGGATCTAATACTTTGGAATTTTTAGAGAACGCAGAATCTAATATGGTGATAAAATTCTCATACCAGTCCGTATCGTTTGCATCGTTCCAGTTTACAGTTGTATTTGCAAGAGAATCTCCTGAACTCTCAAAGACATCCTGATTAGTGGTAACACTTGTAATTTTCATATATCCACGAGCATTAATTGGACGTGTTTTAATATATCCTAAATTCTTTGCCATTCGTAAGATTGATTCTCTGCGTTCTGCCGTATCTAAGAAATTTTCGCGTGTATTCATATCTAGTCTAAAAGATAATGAATGTCCCATATAAGCGACCAAATCCAAAATCGCAATAAATTCCGAACTTGCAATAAAGTCATTAAATTTATCAGGATATGTTATTTTTACATAAGAAAGCAATGCCTCCCGTATTGTATCAAAGTCATATGCTTTCAAACTAATGTTAGTGTACGCAGTATATACCGCACTCCAACTTTCACTAGCGAATAAGTTATCAACTCTTTCTTGGCCCATATTATTCTCTTTCTAAATTCACTGTTAATTCAACTTTTTCGTTTGTAGGTATTATCGAAACCGATAGTTGAATATTAATCGCATGATTTTCATCTGTTATATTAAGAGTAGATATTGTAACTCTAGGATCTGAATCAACTATCTGATTTATATCTTTTCTAATTAAATCGCTAAGTTCTGGTGTAAGAGGCTCAAAAATTAAATCATGTATGATACTACCATAAGTAGGCATCATTACCCTTTCACCTTTACGAGTCATAAGGTTATTCATCAAATCTTCAATAATCAAATCTTTTCCATAAAGATTATGATTTATTGCTTTTTTATTTTTAGTACTGAACCCAGAAAATCTAACCTGCATTATATCTCTCAATTTTAATTTTTCATTAAGAGTATTTATCACTGTATAAACTGCGTATATTTGTAAATACTACTTGACAATAGCATATTTTTGTTATAGACTATGTATAGTGGGATAATATAGGAGTAATAACAATGGAAGATGATCCAAAAGTAATACAACTAGAAAAATTTAATAAAATAAATATCACTGAACATAATACAATAACACACGAAGAACTTTATAAAAATGAAATCGCCCAATTACAAAAAGATTTATATAACGCATATGATAGAATAAGAGAACTCAATGATGAGTTACTTAGAATGCGTTCACGACTAAAAAATAAGGAATAATAATTAATGCCAAATTTAGTGCCAATGGTAATAGACCAATCCGCCAACGGAGAACGAAGTTATGATATTTTTTCACGATTACTCAAGGAGCGAGTAATATTTTTAACTGGTGAAGTGAATGACTATCAGGCAGATTTACTATGTGCGCAACTACTATTCATGGAAAGCGAAAATCCAGAAAAAGATATTCATTTTTATATCAACTCTCCTGGTGGGGTTGTAACTGCAGGAATGGCAATATATGATACAATGCAATTCATCAAACCAGATGTAAGTACAACTGTTATGGGCCAGGCATGCTCTATGGGTTCATTACTTGCAACAGCAGGTGCACCAGGTAAAAGATATATTTTGCCACACGCTAGACATATGATTCATCAACCGAGTGGTGGCGCTGGCGGACAAGCAACTGATATGGAAATTCAAGTTAAAGAAATTCTAAAGATGAAACGCTCCTTGACTGAAATTTATGTTAAACATAATAGTGCAGGAAAAACATTGGATGAAATGTTAGGAGCGATGGAGCGTGACAACTTTATGAATGCTCAAGAGGCACTAAATTATGGATTGGTAGATCAAATTATTGAACATAGACCAGACATTTAACTAAATCCTGGAACATAACTCCACATCTTAGCAGTTTCAACTCTTAAAGCGGCAAGTCTTTCATCGACTTTGCCGTTTTCTCTTTTTATATTAGTTTGTATTTCGTCAGTTATATCAAACCATTTATTATTATTAATTAGTTTAATAATATTATGATTCTTAATTTTATCTGCCCCTTCATAATAAAAATAATGAATTAGAGCATCATATTGTGGTTGCCCTAATGGCTCAGTTATAAAATTTTCTAGGACATTTCCAATTGCTCGTAATTGTTTAGTAAGTATTAACTGTGCAGCGCCCATTGTTATCTTTTGCGTTTCAATAGAAACTCTGGTAGAAGAAACAGTAATATAATTATATTTAAACTCTACATCTGGAATTTCATAGTTATAGCCTATTTTTCCATTTTTTATCTCAAGAGTAGGAATAGTATCTCGAATAATACTATTTTTACTCAAATTAGAAAATATTAATTGATTCACTGGAAAAGATATTACATCAGTATACGAAAGTGTATAGGTAGGTGAGGAGTTAATATCATACCCTGTTCCTAAGTAAGTACCATATGGTGTAATTACATGTAATGGCATCTGAATATAGTTCAATAACGATCCTTTTCTTTTATCAAAAATCATTTTATGCTCTCCAACTACTTTGATCTCTTGCCTGAGTTAACCATCCTGGTGCACTTCTCCACGAATGTGTACTTCCCCAAATACCGGAATCTGCAACAAATGTTGCTATGTCAACATGTACTCCCACATTACCCATATAATTTGGACCTGCGCCAACCGCATTTGCTCCAGCGTTAAAACATGCGATTGCAAATTTCTTCATTACCCCACTATCAGAATTAACATTTAATTTTCTATTATTTCCATCATATAACCAAACATCCGCCGCATATCCATTATCATGTCTGATAGTATTAGAAGAAGTTCTTCTAGCATTTGGTGTTCCAATAGGATCTTGTCCTCCAGAAAATATAACAACATTGACTTCTGCTGCTTTTGCAGCAGATTCTAAGATAGAGAATAATCTTCCTTGAATTGGTTTATTTCTTGTTCTTCCAGAAAAGTCCGAACTATATGTTACAAGACCACTACCATTTGAAACTTGATCTTCTATTTCTTCATCATTTACTTGTTGATCTTCTGGTGATACATCATCTAGACCAGCAGCGGCGCTATTTGTATCTTGTACTGTATTAGGCACAGTACCGCCATTGACACTAGGACTAGAACCAGAGCCAGAACTAGTGTTTGCTGGCGCAGGTTTTTTGCGCATCATTGGCTCATGTGATACCATTGTTGAAAGTATACTTTCGTCAATACGATCACTTTCTAAATTTTGTATATCACTGTGAGACACTGTGTTAAGACCAGGTGACATAGCTGCCTGTGGTCCGTTTAAATGAAGTAATCCACCAGTCGAAACATACATATTTGATCCTACTTTTGTGTGATTACTTCCTGCACTGTCAAAAAATTGTGAACCATCACTCTTTAAATGTATCTGATCTCCACTATTTACACTAAAATCATCTCCAGATTTAAAGTTTATTTTTTCACCTGCCTCCATATTAATATTTTGATCTGCTCGTAAGTTAAAGTCTTTTTCTGCCCGCATACTCAAAGAACCCTGTGCGTATATCATTACTTCACCCGATGATCCTATTTCAATCCAACCAGAACCAGTACTATTTACCATGTAAATTAAATCATTTGTTCCATCTAGAATAACACTAGCACCTGATCCTGTTTGTAATCTTATTTGATTAGGATGTACAAATCCATCATCATCAACACTGCCATCATCCATTGTTAACGCCGTTGAACCTGGAGTTTTTATACCATATACTGTATTTGCTTTTGGAGTTTTATAGTTGGCATTCCGTAATGGGGATGCAGTTGTTTGCCCTCTTACACCATCCGCGTAAATTCCTTGTACAGCAGTATTAATATTTCTAGGATGATTTTCTGGTATTTGATCTCTGCCTCTCGGATCAGATGTAACATTATTTGCAGCATTTTGTTGATTTCTGCCAGTTTTTACTTCATCATCAGGATTTTCACCAGATTCAGTGACTGTTAGGTTTCTCTTTAAAGCATATGTGCCTCCGCCTATTGCATCGTTCAACTCTTCAATTTCTTTGTCTGTACTTAATCCTGTGGCTGATAACCCACTATCATTTTTATCAGTTGCAACCTCCCATGTTCGGTGATCACTACTTGTACTAGCATCAGACGGAATACCTTGCGCAGATGTTAAATCAGTAGCATTAATTTTTGAACTTGGCTGATTTTTATATACACCTTCTCCTTGACCAGTGCCATCTACCTTGGGAGGTCCACTAGTGCCTCCAGCCGCAATGTCTGGTACCTCTTGTGCTACTGCAAACCAATAACCTTCACTTAATTCACCATTATCAGCAAAGAATACAAGTATTGTAACTCCAGTACTAGGAGGAACTGCATAAAATCCATAACTTCCAGAAGAGTTAGAACCAGCAAAAGGAGATGCGTATTGAAAATATACAGGTCGATCCTTATGTCCCCCCAGTTTAGGAACATAAGCAGCAAGTCTGCCTCTACCTTCTGGATCTGGACCCGCCGCTACTGTTATTGCATGATATATTCCACTTTGAATATTGTTCATAACAGGACTTAAATTAGATATATTATCCTTTTTTAAAGAGCCAGCTAGATTGTTTCTGTTTTCGTCATTGTACATTTTTTATTCCCCTTGCCCTTCTAATAATACAAAATCATTAATTTCTACAATGCCTTCAATTTTTTTAGCATCCTCTTCTTGCGACTTCATAATATTTACAGTTGTTACAAGTGGAAATTCACTAGAAATCTGATTTCTAATATCTGATAAATTTCCCACATTCCATTGTATGAATCTCGGATCGTCTGCCGAAATTGTTTCACCTGCCGTAATTGAAGTAGTATCTATTCCGTAACGTTCAGCAAGTTCTGGATTTTCAAAACTAGTGAGTAACTCAGCCGTAAATGTTGCTCCTGTAGTCGGATCAACTACATTAACAATAACAACTTCGCCTTTTCGGAAATCTTGCCAATTATTTTCTGCTAATTCATATTGCGCTAAATGTTGATCTGTTATTGTGAACTCATCGTTTTCACTTAAATAATCCATTGGCAGTGAAAATCCATCTGATGGTTTAGTAGGCAGTGTAGACATATCTTTCATAATATTTACACTGCCGCTATCATCCACTATCACTCTGTCTGCAATAGGGGTTGAGTGTGCATTATCTAAATTTGAAATGTTCTCTAATACTCTATTATCATTTTGTGTTTTTTCTTCTGCTTCTTCTTCATTCCAACTCCATTCACTGTCACCGCCTGCTAATATGTCATTGTATATTCTAATTGATTTATCTAATTCATCATTAATTTTAAGTAGTTTCGCCTCATTGCGAATGGGATCCAATTGTGCAACTTCATCAATTTTATCGTATGCATCACTTAAATTTTCATAATGTCGTTTTTCATCTACAGACAAATCATTATAACTACCACCCGCTTCTGCAAGCATCTGAGTTTGTGCATCTATTATTCGTGCCTGTATTATTGCTTCTCTGGGAGTTTTTAGTGGCGTTGATTCTATTTCCGCTATAGTCGGAGATGCCTCAATTGCGGGAAGTGTTTTCACAGTATAAGGACTATCAATTGAATTCAATAAGTCTGCCTGATCTTGTGGCAAACTATCAATATACTTTCTAACTTTGATACCATTTCGTGTTGATGCAGCATCTTTATATCCACTAACTACCTCTTCTGGTAAATCCAATGCTTCTAACTGAGTTGCATTATAATCCAATGATGGACTTTCAGTATAACTTTCTGTAGATAATATTGGAAGTGAACCATCTAACATCATGTTGGCATTTTCTAATTCTATTAGGGTCGGAGGAGTATTATTTGTAGAAACAGTATCAACTACTGGAGTCATAAATTCCGACGGCCTAACTGATATCTCATCTACACTTGCAGTATTTAAATTATTATAATTTTCGATCTGACTCATAACATCAGTAACTGCGGAAGCATCAATTCCTATAGGATTAGTGACAGTTTCACCGTCATATGCGTGAGTATTTAACAACGCTATCAATTCTGGAGATACTGTTTCTCCGCTATCTTCTAACTCTTGTAGAATTAAACTTGCCTCCGCAGGAGTACTGCCAAAAGTATTTTGCATCAGTGATTTGACATTTTCAATTGATTCTGTCGCACTAGTAGACCCATAATTACTGGCCATATTTGCTTCATTTAATAACGAAGTTAACCGTGAAGCCTGTGCAGCAGTCGGCATCGGAGGTTCAGATATAGTAGTAGCAAGTGTTGATAAACTACCTGCCATTGTATTGAAACCATTTTCTGCCACTACTCTAGGATCCAGTGCTCCTCTTCTGCCAGATGCAGAAGATGATGATAAACCATTTCCAGTTATATCATTTTCACCGGTGCCGAACGGATCACCAAATAGACTAGGATTAATGCCCCTACCACCACCTATGCGATTGGCAACACCTGCAAACTCCCCGCCTGGTCCAAAAGAAAATCCAGGTCCGTCGCCTGGTCCATCGCCTGATCCATCGCCTGATCCATCAACTGATCCCGTGCCTGATCCGTTTTCTAGTCCTGACATAATGCCTGAGCCAGACTCTTTTCTTTTGAAATTATCAGGCACTGGTGTTCTTATACAATTTAATTGCTGGGTGAATTGTCCTCTAGAAAAAGTATTAATAACATTTCGAACCATATACAAAAATATATCTAAATTATCAATTTTTACATTATCAAATTCATCTACGCCATCTGCTTTATTTACAACTAACATAAGATAATTTGTTCCGACTGAGTTAGAGTTTAATATCTTTTTATCATTTAAGGTGTTATTTACGCCAAACATTTTTGTTTTAACGTCTTCGGTTATATAAAATTCCATCCAAAATGGATCACCCTTAATAGTCATTGAAAGATTTGACATACTTAAATCTCCTTCCAATGATTCAAATAATTTGCTGCGTGCCAATTCTACATTTTCTGCATCAGTTGATTTAAATGCGGATACAGTAGGAGAATTTCTCATTTCGGGTAATATATGCGTTACGAAATTTATACTGTTCAATGACATAGCGTCCATCAATGATTTAAATTCAGAATCTGATAATTTTTTAAAGATATCACCATCTTCTTTTAATTCTTCAGCAAGAAGATATCCAGGATTTTCAGTATCAGTTAGTAATGTATTTCGTATATTTTTATTATTTATTTTTTGCTTTTCTAATTCTCCATCTTTAACTAGTTGTACTCCAATCTGTTCTTGTATTTCACGATCAAAAGCATTTCTAGTATCCGTAAGTGAACTTATTTCTTTAGTATTATTAGTGAATTGTGTTCTAAGACCGTCTATTTCATTTTGTAGGTCTCTTATAGAGTTTTTTAATCCATCTGGCAGAGTTTCATTTTTAGTTAAATATTGTTCAAAATCAATGTTATTTGCATCCGCAATTGCTTTAACTTCATCTATTGATGTTGCGTTTTCTAGACCTCGCATAAATGAATCTTCTCTGTTTGGACTAAAATTTGTAATTTCAGAATCATTCGTTAAATCATTTTTTAATGCGCCTATTTTTAATTCATTGCCAGTGGCCATTAAATTTTTTAATTCTGTTCGTTTTTGTTGTTGTGTATCACTTATTTGCTTTTGTGTATTTTTAAAATCTTCCAGTTGTTTATTTGTTTCATTATACTTGTTTAACTGTTTTTCACTTAGTATATCCGATAGAGAAGTGCCATCTTTTAGAAATCTATTCCATGTATATTCACTTCCAGGGTGCGAATAACTTTTGACAAGTTGTTTATCCAGTGATATTGTCAAATCTATTATTTGATCATTTAGGCCTGTGTATTCATAATTATATAATTTTCTACATCTGCCTGTCTGAAAAATTTCATCAAGCAATACATTTATATGAGAAAGTTTTTCGCTCTGATCTGTAACATTCTGAATTATTGCCTCTCTATGCATTGATATATGATATGTGACATGATACGCAGTTACATTAGTAACAGGATTATGACTTTTTGTTTGCACTTCTGGAGACACCCGAACAACATTAGAAAAGCCAAGTTGAGGTTTTAGAAGTTCATCTCTGACTTTTAACGACTGTATACATATATCGTATATCAGATTAATTACACTTACGCCAATTGGTACCTGTCCTATTTGTGTAGAAACATTTAATTTCGCTTTGGTTTTAGATTTTAATTCATTGCTGGCTGAGCTTAAATTAGCATTCTGATCATTCATTTGTGATGTATTATAATCAATGGCAAATCTAGGATTTAGTTTTATATCAAAACTATTTACAAAATCCCCATGTTTTTTACTATCATAACTAGTTTCGAAAAACATTGATTCATTCAACGAGTCTTTAAAACTGAGAAGAGTTTCGCCCAATGTAGGCTTAATAACAAAATTAAAATCTGTTTTTGTTGTGTTAATAGTGTGTGTTGTGGCAACCGAATTTGCTACTGTTCCAGTCAGACTAGTTGTTGTACCGGTTGCGTTTGTAACAGTACTCAAATCTGTTAGTGAACTCAAGCGAAATGGTACAATTTTTACGATTGGAAGATCATCCGCTCTAGTGGGATCATCATAATTATATCCTTTGTAAGTGACTTTAATAAAATATATTGCGTTTAGTAAGGTAGTATAATCCATTAATACCGCGGCTGAATACAACGTATCATTTAGATCAGTATTGCCTATTTGTGTTATATCAAATGATAGTCTAGTATCGACTCCTACCATTTTAGAAACATTTCTATCACCTGTGCCTAAATTTTCAATAACTAAGTTATCAATGTTAAATTCAGTAGTAACTGCTGTCTGTGCTATTGTTAATCTAGGAGTTGAATCTTCTGGCCAACCACCTGATATAATTTTTTCGAACTCATCATTTTTCATCTGTAAAAATCGATTTGCCTCTTCCTCTGAAACAATGAAAAATTCTAAATTATAAGTATAATTTTCATAACCATCAAGTTCATTTTCCCAAAAAACTTCTGGCTGTTGTCGTTCAGCATATTGTAACAGTTCTTTCATATTTCCCAAGTTTCCACTTGAAAAGTTAGAAGTTGGTGTAGAATTAACACCTGTCAAGTTGGCAACATCAGATGTTATGTACGCATTTTTATTTTCTTCATCTAGGGCTGTATCAACTGTCACAAAGGAATTAAGTGGATCAGTTGGATCTTCTGGAAGTATTGTAGTTTCAGTGTTTATGTTACTAGGTACCCCACCATTTGCCAATCTCACGCCTTCACGGATACTACCTGAAAAATAATCCAGTGAATCAGATCCACCTTCTTTTAATATTATTGATTCAGCAAATTTTTCCATTTGTTGTGGATTATTTTTTAAGTCTAATTTCGCATCGGCACTAACGCCCATTCTCTTTGAAACAAAATCTATGTAAGCACCGGTGTCATTTTCGCCATATGGAGCCCATCTAGAAATCATTTCTCGTATTGTTGATAGTCCGTGTCCATTTTCACTCTTTGGTCTCTGATATGTGTTTATTGTTTTTGTCAGTGCCCGAACTCCCATTTCAGGAGATCCAAAAGTTACAAATCTTTTATCAGTACCAGGAACAGCACCATTCCAGTCTGAACCACCCAATTCGATGTTTCCAGGATTATTATTTCTAACACTTCTAACTACTTTAGACATTTTTAGCCCATTCTATCTATATTTTTTTTACTAGGAATTCTTATTGTCTTGCCGGCGATAAAATCATTTATGGGATCTTGAATTAAATCTGGATTACGCTGTGAAAAAATCCACCAATATTTTGCAGTGCCATACTGTGCATAACTCAGTAAATCTGGTCTGACATTGTATTTTTGAGGAATAATATATTCCATATCCATTGGATCTTTGTAAATATATCTAGGTTGTTGTATATCTAATATTCGGTCAAACAGAATTGGTGTATTTCTCCACGGTGAGTTATTATTATACATATCCTTCTCCTCTTAAACTGCCGGTAAGATATTTGTCTAATGTGAAATTTTCTCTAACATTCTTAGGTGAGTATGATACTAAAAAGTCCACGACAAATGTTCCACTTACTGGTAATTGTACTACAGTATCTGGATTCTGTGCTGTTGGTTGCTGAATATCAATATAAGAAACATCAGAATCTAAATTGTACACAAAGTTATTTACCAAGACAGGAACATTTTGAAATACACCATGAGCATTAAATCTCAAGACAGGAGGTGGCAAACCTCTCTCTTCATCGTTTTTGCCAAATTTCATTTTCATAGCACCTCTAAAAAAGTCCAAAGCTTTAAGTATATATTGACCTTGTTCTGCATTTTCTATTAAAATTGGTGCTGCTACATTTATTGTGGCATTCGCCGAAGAATCAAAGAATTGCTGTTGAAAATTAGAATGGGTAGGTGCTACTTGAGAATAATTTGCATTAACCATATTGGTAACCGTGGGCGTATACGGAAAATTAAATGTAGTGACGCCACCAGATGATAATCTTCCACTAGGATCTGTTATATTAACCGGCTGTGTTGTTATATATGGATTGTATGCCATAATTGTTCTCCTAAATATCAACAGTATTTATCACCGTATAAACTTCGTATATTTCAAAAATATTACTTGACATACATAAATTTTTAAAGGTTGACATTGTTATTTTTATATAGTATAATGGTATTAACATGTAGGAGAATACATTTATGGCTAGAAGGCAAAATTATTTAAATAATAGAGATATGTTAAAGCAAATTCATATATCAAAGTCAAACTTTTCATGGTTTGAAAATCGTGAACTTCATCATCAATTTGATGTTATCATTGATAACATTGCTGGTGAACTTGATCTAAAAAGTGAGATTTTATCACGGGCAGATGAAGCAAGACAATCAAAAGCAGATCGTATTCAACGAAATAGTTGGATATTAAACACTGACAAGAAAAAGAAACAAGTAGATTTTGCGGTTGACGTTAATTCTTTTAATGAAGAGGAACTTGTATATCGGGTTATGACATTTGAACATATTCCTGACGAACCTGGCAGAAAATTAAATCCTAAAACTGTGGCAGATCATAAAGTAAAGTTGAATTTTCCACCATATAAGCACTACATTGTTCGAAATGGTGAAATAGCAGAAGTGGCTATGTCACATTATAATAAAGATAAAGAATTTGACTTGACATCTGGAAAGATTACTGCTACATTAGCAAATATGTATATCAAGCTTGTAGAACGATATTCGCAACGAGGTAATTGGCGTGGTTATACATACATTGATGAAATGCGAGGACAAGCATTACTACAGTTAACACAGATTGGTCTACAGTTCAATGAAGCGAAATCAGATAATCCATTTGCATATTATACGGCAGCAGTTAATAATTCATTCACTAGAGTATTAAACATTGAAAAGAAAAACCAAGGCATTCGTGATGATCTATTGGAAAAATCAGGTCAAGCACCAAGTTGGACAAGACAACTTGAACATGAAATGAAGTCACAAGAACGGTGGAAGAAAGTAATTAGAACTAATATCACCGATGAACAAATTCCAACTGAAACTATTAAAGAGATTTACGCAGATAATGAATGATAATCTATTCAAAAAATTAGCATTTTTTACAGATATTCACTTTGGCATGAGAAATAATGCGCAACAGCATAACAAAGACTGTAGCGATTTTATTGACTGGTTCATTGAACAAGCACAAGAGCGTGGATGTGAAACCTGTATTTTTGGCGGTGATTGGCATCACAATCGTGCTAGTTTAAATATATCAACAATGAAGTATTCAATTGAAAGTTTGCGAAAACTAAATGACGCATTCGATAATGTATACTTTATTAAAGGCAATCATGATTTATTTTATCGTGAAAGCCGCGAAGTAAGTAGTGTAGAGTTTGCTAAAGAATTTGAAAATATCACAGTGATAGATGATACATTGGTTTCTGGTGATGTTGCACTAGTAAGTTGGCTTGTTGGAGATGAATGGAAGCGTGTTCCCAGTATTCGTTCAAAATATATGTTTGGTCATTTTGAATTGCCCACATTTAAATTAAATGCAATGGTAGAGATGCCAGACCATGGTGGGTTAAAACAGGAAATGTTCTCACATCAGGACTATGTATTCACTGGTCATTTTCATCAAAGACAAGTAAAAAATAATATCATCTATACAGGCAATGCATTTCCTCATAATTTTTCTGATGCGTGGGATGATGATCGTGGATGGATGTATTTGGAATGGAATGGTGAACCAGAATTCTTCACATGGAATGATGCACCAAAATATAAAACCATTAAATTATCACAGTTACTTGATAATCCTGCAAAATATCTATTGCCAAAATCAACAATTAAGATTTCATTAGATATCGATATTTCATACGAAGAGGCAAACTTTATTAAAGATACATTTATTGATAAATATTCGCTTCGTGATGTAACTCTTGTTCCTGTTAAAACAAATGAACACGAAGAAGACATGGGTGCAGAGATACATTTTGAAACTATTGACCAGATTGTATTATCTCAGTTGGCATCACTTGACGGCAGTTTTAATAAGAATGTACTAATAGAGATTTATAATGACCTCTAAAAAAGTATTAATAACGGGTAATAAAGATTATGGACTTTGTAAAGAAATATGTCATATTTTTGATAGTGTGGATGATATTGATTATACTACTGTTTCTAGGTCATCTGGCTGGGAATTAACAAATCAGTCAAATCAGAATAATCTCGCTGATTTTTTTATTACAGAAGGTTTCAATGTATTCATAAACAGTTCTGCGATGTGGAAGTTCCAGCAGACATTGTTAGCAGAAACAATGTACACCCGTGTGGTCGAGGCAAATGTCTCCGCATATTTTATACATATTGGAAGTACTGCAGATACCGGTGTCAAAGGAAGAACATGGAGATATCCAACTGAGAAGAAAGCATTGAAAAATTATAATAGAGATTTATCGTATATGTCAATAGGTGGTTCTAATGTTAAAACAACATTGTTATCTCCTGGCAGTTTAACTACTCCAAATGTGATTAAAAAACATCCTGATAGAAAACTGATTGACACTAGATATATTGCTGAAATTATTTTATGGTTGCTTTCTCAGCCGAAATATGTTAATATAAACGAGATTAGTTTAGATCCAATTCAATCAGGAACATTTGCAAGAGAGAGGTAGATTACTTTTGCTGAAAATTAAAAATATTACTATTCGAAACTTTATGAGTGTCGGCAATGTTACACAAGCAATTGATTTAGAAAGAGATTCATTATCGCTAGTTTTAGGTAATAACCTAGACTTAGGCGGCGATGGTTCACGCAATGGCACAGGCAAGACCACACTGATTAATGCGTTATCATATGGACTTTATGGAAATGCGTTAACTAATATTAAAAAGAACAATCTTATTAATAAGACAAACAGTAAAGGAATGCTTGTTACTGTTGACTTTGAATTTAACGGCGCTGATTATCGGATTGAGCGTGGTCGCTCACCTAATGTATTCAGATTGAAACGCGATGGTATTGATCTAAATGATGTAGAGGATGAAGCACAAGGTGAAATGCGCCAAACACAGGTAGAAGTAGATTCTATCATTGGCATTTCTCACTCTATGTTTAAACATATTGTTGCTCTAAATACATATACAGATCCATTCTTATCAATGAGAGCTGGTGATCAAAGAGAAATAATTGAAGAATTATTAGGTATTACGGAACTATCGCGTAAGGCAGATACACTAAAAGATAACATCAAAACAACAAAAGAAAATATCAAAGATGAGGAATATCGTCTAAAATCTATTGAAGATGCAAATGGTCGTATTCTAAAATCTATTAAAGATATTGAACGCAGACAGCGTGTATGGTCACAGAAGCATATCACAGATATCAAAGACCTAGAAACAGGCCTAGATGCGTTATCACATATAGACATTGATGAAGAGATTAAAAACCATACACTGATTCTGGAGTACAATGAAAAGAAAACTCGTTTAGATGATGCAGTTCGTTGGATAAATAATATCAATGTAGACGATACAAAACAAGAAAAAGTTATTGCAAAACTGAAAAACGAAATCAAATTATTAAAAGAACATACTTGCTATGCATGTGGACAAGAAATGCATGATGATAAGCAAGAAAGTATTCTTGCTGCAAAAGAAGAACAAAAGCAGGAAGCAACCAGTCATCTACTTGAAAATAATAAACAGTTGATAGAACATGAAACTATTGTCACAGAAATTGGTGAACTTGGTACTAAGCCTGTAGTTTTTTATAAAACCGTAAATGATGCATACGAACATCAAAACTCAGTTAGATTACTAGAAGAACAAATTGAACAAAAGAAACTTTTGGAAGATCCATACGAAGATCAAATCAATGAAATGAGAGATAGTGCACTTGAAGAATTGGACTATACAAATATGAACACATTGGTTTCGTATCGTGAACATCAAGAGTTCCTTATGAAATTATTAACAAATAAAGATAGTTTTATTCGTAAAAAGATTATCGACCAAAATTTAAGTTTTCTAAATACAAGACTACAAACATATTTAGACAAGTTAGGACTTCCGCATGAAGTTCGGTTTCAAAGTGATCTAACTGTGGAGATTACAGAATTAGGCAGAGATTTAGATTTTGATAATTTATCACGAGGAGAGCGCAATAGACTTATTCTTGGTTTATCTTGGGCATTTCGTGATATATTTGAATCACTGTATAGCACGATCAATGTATTATTCATTGATGAACTTATAGACAGTGGTATGGACACCAATGGTGTTGAAGCATCACTTGCAGTTCTTAAAAAGATGGTTAGAGAAAGTGGACGTTCATTATTCTTGGTATCACATCGGGACGAACTTGTAGGACGAGTAAGTGATGTATTAAATGTAGTAAAGGAAAACGGGTTCACTACATTTTCACAAGAAACAGAAACACTAGAGCCCGGTGTTGAATTAGATTTAGTCATTTAAGGAGAATCATATGACATTACACGATCAAATTTTAGAACAAATTGAGGTATATGTTAAAGAACATACATCATTTGAAGAGAAGGGCGTGAAAGCGGCTGCGGCACGTGCAAGAAAAGCACTTGGCGAAATTGGAAAACTAACTAAATCCCGGCGTAGCGAGATTCAAGATAAAAAAAATAATATGTGAAAATACTTGACATTTAATTGATTATATGCTATAGTAAGTATATCATGAAAAGAAAAATTGTCACTCTCACCATTACCTAGATAATTTACTTTTTATGCGGTTCTGTTTATAAAGCAGAAACTTAGTCCCGGTACTATATTAGTATCGGGATTTTGCTTTAAATTAAATCGTTATATTATGATAAATATAATATACAAACTTTGATAGGAAATTTTTAATGAGTATTACACGCCAAACTACTGAAAAATCCACAAAAGATCGCAATGATGCAGAACAAGCATTTAAAGAATTTATTAAAAATGGTGGCAAAATTGAAACTATTCCCGAAGGCGTAGGAACTGATGCGGCTGATATGAAATATAAATTTCGAAACCCACCAAAAAGAAAAATTCCAAAAGAAGATTAATGGAGTTTATACTCAAATCAATGATTGGTGGTATAATTATAGCCAGCGTAGTTACAGTTGCGCAACGTGGAAATGCTACACTGGGCGCTTTGATTTTAGGTATACCGTTAACTAGCGTTGTTAGTATAATATTCATGCATTATTCTGGTGTTGATACCTATGTGTTTTCAAAACTAGCAAAAGAAACAATCATTTTTGTTATGATTAGTTTGGTATTCTTTCCGTTGTTCGCATATCTAGTAGTCAATTATACATTTTGGCCATCTCTTTGTGTTAGTATGATGGTTACAATGTGTTGTTTATATGGATTAAAATTATACTTAGAGAGTTAATAAAACGAATTTCTATCAAATCCATTAACACACGCTTCTTTTACTTTGTTGGAATTTTTATTCCAAAATGAATCCCATCCAGAAAAAATCCAATTACCATTTTTAGCACTTTCGTAAATTGTATAGTTTGTTGTTGTGAATCCAGAATGATACATGCGTTCAGGATAACATACAAACTGGCCTTTACGGGTAATTTTAATAAACATAATATTAACATCATTTTCTTCGGAAACATCTAAGCATTGTTCTATCCAATCTTCAAGAATAGGTATATGTTTATTAATAAAAAAATGATGAAATGTAAAATCCGCATAATTCTTACATTCACAATTAAAATATTTCCAATTGTCTGGTGGTATAATATCGCCTTTAAAACTGCGAACTTGTCCTTCGCTAAGATGTTGTGCACGATGGAAGTTGCTTCCTCCGATATACGCTCCACTATTAGGAACACGTACAAAACTTTCTCCATATTTTTCACTTAGAAATTTAGCTACATCACGTTCATAACTACTTCCTTTTGTTTTACTTTTACTCGCCATATCTATCCATTTCTATATAATATTAATATACATAATCGTAATATAATATTTGGTATTCATTAAGAGGTCTAAAGACCTAATACTTTCATTATTTTCATTCGTTACACTCATTCAAATAATTCAGTATTTATTTTTATTAACATAAATTATAATAATAATATTATATATTCTGTCCTGTGAAGTGCCCACAATTGCCCTGCTTCCAGGACAATTGCAAAAACCATTAAACAGAATAATCCTGTCCTTAGTTTGTACCTAATGTGTTCGAACTAGCTGCCAGATACAGCGGGGTCGGTTGACGATTCCCCCTTCAGTCGATATTGCTCCTTTCGGATCAACGGCACCTCATAATTTATACACATTAAAAATTGAATTATGAAGTCGATAGTGCTATAGAAGCCCATCATCGGTTTGTGCATAGTGCACATAATACTGGTCATCCTTGGCCTTTAGAGTCAAGAATGTTATATACTACGAATACTCTTATGTGTGGTTAACGAGAAGAATGTGGGAATTCATCCCCACTAGTCTAACGGCAACAGCATTTATAGCTGGCAGATGCAATCCCGGATTGGCAACCCAATCAACAGTTCCACTATGTTGTGCTTTATATTAGTCATAGTATTTTTGCCATTATTAGATATATAATTGTATATTAGTTTTATATTAGTATTGTATGAATAGTATACTATATTTTTTTATTAAATGCAAGCATTAATTTGTTTATAATATAGGCATTCCTGCTTTTTTACTCATTTCGAAGTTTTCTTCCACAATTGCGTTTATGTGGGATATATGATTCGCTGGCATATCGTATAATTCTGTTATACTGACGCCCCCTCTCATGTACCATGTTAACTTTAACATACTTCTATGGAACATGTCAAGCTCTTTTTCGTATTTTATTGATTTTTCTTGTATTTCTTGCTGACTGGCAGTTACGAGCCAGCTTCTGAAAAATTTACAGGATTCATCTCCATATATATTTCATCTTTGTGTTCACAAGCACCACAAACAAAACTCATTCTATTCACATCTGATGGCTTTTTAGTAAGTTTTTCAACCGAGGCATTTAACTTAGAAACAACTGATGCTGGAACATTTTGTAAAAATTCAATAATCATATCTGTGTCTTCTACTACTCCATCTGGAGTTTCAATTTTTGCAATGGTATTTGCCAACATATCTACATTGAATGTTGCAATTTTTTTAAAACTTTTATAAAATCTTTTAGCGATAACTAAATCATTATTATCATTATCTGTTAAATCTGAATCAACTTCTTGAAAATTTCTAACGATTCGCTGTTGTTCCAATTCTATTAGTGCCATTCTGGTTATATTTTCTAATGTGGGAGGACGAACATGTATATTGACATCTTCAAATAATATTGGATCTATATAATCAATATCTGGAAAACGATTGAGCATATTATTCACATCAATTTTGTATTCTGATATTTCTTCACAATTTGTGCATTTATGTTCATGTGTAATATCATCACCATATGTTGCATATTGTATTGCCAAAAATAATGCTTCAATATCAATATTGCATAACTTCATTGGATCTTCAATAGATGGAACACAACTTTTTATTACACTATTGATTGCTTCGCCATTCAGTAATGAGTCTGGATTTTTTAATGAAATTTCATCAATTGCCGACATTGAACATACACCGACTTCATCCAAAATTGTTGTTGTCAGTTCTGGATTAAATTTGCCACCTGTAGGTAGTTTAACATAAATTTTAGGTTGTCTAAAATATTTCTGGAGTGGATTGGGGGATGTCATTATCTTTCCTTTGCTAATGATAAATACACTTGTTAATAGTATTTATTATAATAGTATTTAATCATTAAATTATATGCTAATATAACTAAAAAGAGAGAAATGATATGGCAGAAGAAATGTTTATTGCAGGATTAGGACCTGGTGTTCCTGAATGGAGCAATGAAGCTACTCAAAAACAAGTATTAAACGCATTGAATAATGGGTTTAGTACTAATACATCATCGAATGCTGCCATTATCAATGCGTTGAGTAGAATTTCAAAAAATGAAGATGATAGTGTTAAACTATTACAAAATTTACTTAATGATAATAAAAAGGTATCTAATACTATTGCCGACAATACAAAAGCAACTAGAGCAGGTGATACAAAAACACATTCAATTTTTAATAAAATGAAAGACCTTTTGGTTTCAGGAAATAAAGTAGCAAGAGAGCAACTTGCGCATGATAAGCGTGTCAAAGCATTCAATGCAAATGTTTCTAAAAAAATGGCAGGTGATGATGGGATGGACGAATCTGAGGCAAGAATGCAGGCATCATTTGAACAAACTGAAGGCGATTTTAAAGAGGCTAAAAAGAATATAACTGGTTTATTTTCATTGATTGCTGCTGGGGTTGCAAGTTCAAAAATGGTAAATGCTATGGTAACACAGGCTGCTGGTGAACGATTTGATATGACACAAGAAATTAGGCAATCCGGATTAATGGCTGGCATAGATTCCGCTGGATCAGGATTATTATCATTATCACAAACTATATCTGGTGCCAATTTTACTTTTGGCGAAGCGCAAGCATTTACCCAACAATTTGCAAAAGCGGTAGGTGTTAGGGGTGTTTCGGCATCTTTGGAATTCGCAAATCAACTTGCACAGAGTGGTAAATCTGGCGGTGACATGATGAACAAGTATGGCATGGAATTTAGTGAAGTTGCTGAAATTGCCGGATCATATATGGAATCTGTTAGAACAATAGGACAATTAGATAAGTTATCTGATACTCAAATGCGTTCTGGAATGGACAACTTTATGGATACTGTTGTGTCCACATCTAATATTATGAAAATAAATTTACAAGATGCAGCAAACTTAATTGCTGACACTTTAAAACAAGATCAATTTGCATCACAACTTGCATTAATGGAGCCAGCGATGGCAGAGAGTGTTCGGGCAATGGTTGGTCAGTTTGGTGGTGAGGGTACAATACTTGGACAAGGCATTGCTACTGCTATGGCATCTGGAAGCACACAGAACTTTTTACAGACTGATGTTGCTCAACAATTACAAGGTGATGTTATAGGACAACAATTAATGCCCATTATAACAGAAATGGCAGAAATTGGTAGAACACAAGGACCGGAAGCAGCCCGTGAATTCTATGAAAATTCAACAGCAGAACTTGAATCAATTATGGATTTTGCAAAAGGCGCACAGGCATTGGTATTACAAAATAATGGAATGTCACAGGCAATTGTGGCGCAAATTGCGCAATCTCTTCAAACTATCGCGGATGCAAATTCAGGATATACAGGAACAAGTGCCGAAGATCGGACAATGAATCAACGCCGAGAAATAGAAAGACAGCAAGAACTATCTGGTGAAGCAGTACAAAATTTTATGTTAGAGAAATCAAACATAACAGAAAATATAGGCAAACTAAATGTTGCCATGTTAGAGAAGACTAAAGAATTAAGAGCGGCAAGTTTTAAAGTAGTAGATGTTTTTGCTCCTAGAATTGTTAAACTTACGACAAGTGTTGATACATTTGTAACAGGGGTTGAGGCTAAATTGCTATCCATCGCTAATACAGTATTTGGCTCGGATGACATTATAGGTGCAAACACGACGGCGTTGGAAAATTTGACAAAAGCGATAGGCGGCGAAGTTGGAGACGCAAAAGATAAAAACGAACTAAATGAAAAACGAGCGTACCGTGATGCCCGTGACGAAGACGCCAAAGCGGAAATTAAAGAGTTACAAGCGCGTATTAAAAGAAGTATGGATGGAAAAAATGAATTTTGGGGCAGTGAAGAAGCCGGACAAAATAATACAAAGGCTGAAATTAAAAAGTTAGAAGACGGATTAGGAGTAACGCCTGTCTCCTTAGTTGAACTAAACAAAGTTAAAAAGGCAGAGTCTATAACTGATATAAAAGCAGTTATAGATTCTATAATTGAAAATAATGAAAAACTTGCTGTGGGATCAATAAATCAATTAAAAGCTGAACTACAAGATAAAAAACATTCAGATAAGGGTTGGTTTGGCATGACAAAAGATCTAACAGAAGAAGAACAAACTCGCAATAGTGAGATTAATAAATTAATAACGGTACTTAACTCATTAGTGGCGTCATTAAATTAATTAAGAAATACAATTGACATATGTTAAATACTATGTTATAATAAAAAATTATAGGAAGTAAAAATGGCAACTTGGAAAAAATATTTTAAAACATATGATGGTTTACCACAGCGTGACACATCAACTAATTCTGATAGTGGCAGTGATGCTTCCAACAAACGTTATAGTAGTTGGCTACCTGAGGTATATCAGGGACAGCCAAATCGTGTTCAGCGATATGGTCAATATGATCAAATGGATTTAGATAGTGAGGTTAATGCTGCATTAGATGTTATTTCTGAATTTTCAACACTAAAGAATGAACAAAGCAATATTCCATTTGCAATAAAATTCAATGATGATCCAACTGAATCTGAAAGTGATGTAATTGAACGAACACTTGGACAATGGGTAAATTTGAATGATTTGAACAAACGAATATTTCGTATATTTAGAAACGTAATCAAATACGGCGATCAAATGTTTGTTCGTGATCCAGAAACTTATAAAATGTTCTGGGTTGATCCTGCTAAAGTTGATAAAGTTATTGTTAATGAAGGCAAAGGTAAAAAAGTAGAAGCATACTATATCAAAGATATGGATATAAACATTGAAAGTATGAATGTCACAGCGGATCAAAGTAAATTAACAAATCACGGTATTGGTTCGATGGGTGCGCCGTCATTAAACGGTAATACGATGCAAGGATATAGTAGTGGTGCTGGAGCAAGACATGCTAATGAACAGAAGTCAACTCCTGTTGACGCATCCCATATAATTCATATATCACTTAGTGAAGGAGTTGATGGATTTTGGCCGTTTGGTAATTCTATTCTAGAGCCTATATTTAAAGTATATAAACAAAAAGAATTACTAGAAGATGCTATATTAATTTATCGTGTTCAAAGAGCACCAGAGCGTAGAGTATTCTATATTGATGTAGGTTCAATGCCAACGCACAAAGCAAGAGCGCATTTGGAGCGTATCAAAGGTGACATACATCAAAGACGAATACCTAGTAAAACAGGTGGTGGCCAAAATATCACTGATAGTGCTTATAATCCATTATCTATAATGGAAGATTATTTTTTTGCACAAACGGCTGAAGGTCGTGGTTCTAAAGTTGAGACATTACCTGGCGGAGAAAATCTTGGACAAATTGATGATTTGAAATATTTCAATGATAAGTTAATGCGTGGACTACGGGTTCCTACGTCATATCTTGGTCAAGGTGTGGACAGTGGAATTTACAATGATGGCCGTGTCGGCACTGCAATGATTGAAGAATTTAGGTTTACAAAATTTTGTGAGCGTATACAATCTTTAATTATAGAAGAATTTGACAATGAATTTAAAATGTTTTTGAAACATCGCGGTGTTCAAGTTGATAGTTCTCTATTCAGTATAGCATTTAATCCTCCGCAGAACTTCGGCAAATTTAGACAGTCTGAGGTGGATCAGGTTGCCATGAATGTATTCTCATCAATCGAAGGTGCTGATTATATTAGTAAAAGATTTGCTTTAGAACGTTTCTTGGGTTTATCTAAAGATGAAATATTAGAAAATGAAAAAATGTGGCGAGAAGAAAACGATTTAGATAAAAATGATTCATCTTTTGGAATGAAAGATATAGGTTCCGCGCCGACTGAATCTGATTTCGGCAGCGAAGATTTTGATTTTGATGATACTGATGAAGAAACCGATAGTTCTTCGGTTATTGATGGCTCAGAAAACGCCGAAAATGAAACAGAAGCATAAATACTATCATGAGATACATTGAATTAATAGAAAATTATTCGCCAGACGAAGATAAATCGATTGTTGCAAAATTAGGTGACACTCGGACCGTTAGACTTACATTACGTCAACTTTCTAAGCTTAGAAAGATACGGGATCATCGCAATTTCGAAAAAATTAAAAAGAGTGCGCAACTAAAAACGCAATATGGCGGTGGGTCTGACGGTGGTGAAACAGAGATATAATATCATAATTATATTGTATGTTTAACATTTTAGTTACAAACTAAATATCTCTACAACTAAAAAACGGCAAAATAGCCGTTTTTTTGCTATTTCCCTGATAAAAAAAATTATAGTTATAAATACTTTTGAAACAGGAGTGTTTCTACAACCTTGCCACTATTATTTTGGCGTGGCTTAATTTAAGATAAGGAGACTTAATATGTCAAGAAGCAAACTAGAACAAGTCCTAGAACTTCTTATCAACGAAGAACGTGCAGCAGCAGAAGAGCTACTACATGATTTTATCGTAGAAAATGCTCGTCAAATTCACGAGGAACTTTTGAACGAAAGTGATGAAGTTGTAGAAGAAGACCTTGAGGACCTAGACGAGTCTGAAGAAGAACTAGAAGAAGAACTAGAAGAATCATTTGAAGAAGATGAAGACGCAGCAGCAGAAATTGAAGCTGATGCGGAAGAAATCGAATCCGAAGAATTTTATGACGAAGATGAAATGGATGATGATGAAGCACTAGGTGATCTAGAAATGGATGATGCTGATGAAGAATCAGATGGTGATGTTGAAACACGTGTAGACGATCTAGAGTCAGCATTAGCAGATCTAGAAGCCGAATTTGAAAAAATTATGGCAGGTGAAGAATCTGATGACGAAGATGACATGGACATGGACATGGAAGATGATTCAGATGAAGACATGGACGAATCAATCGAACTAGAACTAGAAGAATCAGACGATGAAGACTTAGAAGAGTCAGTAGACGATGAAGAGTTGAACGAATATGTTACACCGGTATCAGCATCAGAAGGTGATGATGGCGATAATGTAGCATCAACAGTCAATGCAAACGCAAAGCGTCCAGGCGACGATTCAAATGCAGCACCAGTAAAAACAAATGATGGCAACACATCAGGCGGCACAGGTGAAGCAGCAAAAGATATGAATACAGGCAACGTTAACGTGTCAGGTAATAAATCTGCACCAGAAATGAAACCTGCAAAGTAATCCACAGAGATCAGGAGAAATACAATGACAATACTTATTGAAACACTATCTCATAATCAAGCAGGCGTACAATCACGCATTGTTGAGAATGAAAATGGTGAAAAGAGTATGTTCATGGAAGGTATTTTCGTCCAAGGCGGCGTTAAAAATGCTAACCAACGTGTTTATCCAGTTTCTGAAATCTCAAGAGCAGTGGAAAGTGTCCAGAAGAAAATTTCTGAAGGCTTTCCAGTTCTTGGAGAATGTGACCACCCACCAGAGTTAACAGTAAATGTTGACCGTGTATCTCATATGATTGAGAATATGTGGATGGATGGTCCCAACGGCTATGGCAAATTGAAAATTGTTCCTACACCCATGGGTAACATCATCAGAACATTAATCGAATCAGGCGCTACATTAGGTGTCTCATCAAGAGGTTCTGGTGAAGTTGATAACAGTGGAAATGTGAAAAACTTCGAAATTGTCACAGTAGATATCGTAGCGCAACCAAGTGCACCTGAGGCGTACCCAAAGGCGATCTACGAGGGATTGATGAACATGAAAGGCGGTTACCAAGCATGGAAACTCGCACAACATGCACACAGTGATAAGGCTGCGCAACAGCACTTATCAGAACAAATAGTTAAATTCATTCGTGAATTGAAACTTTAACAGGAGAAGCAATAATGGCAAACGAAATCCTTGCTAACCTTCTAGAGTCCGGGGCACTATCCGAAGAGGCTGGTGCCGCTATTACAGAGGCTATGGAAGCAAAACTAAATGAAGCAAGAGAGGAAATTACAGCCGAGTTGCGTGAAGAATTCGCACAGAAATTCGAACACGATAAAGGTGTTATCGTTGACGCTATGGATAATATGTTGGAAACAGCAATCCGTGCCGAAATCGAAGAATTTAAAACTGATCGGGAATCTCTAATCGCAGAACGTGTTGCGTATAAGAAAGCAATTTCAGAACACGCTAAAATCCTTGAAAAATTCATTACTTCTCAACTTGCAACCGAAGTCAAAGAACTACGCGATGATCGTGCTAAAGTAGCAGAAAATTTAGAAACAACTAAAGAATTTGTTACAAAACAACTTGCACGTGAACTTGCAGAGTTCCATAACGACAAGCGTGAATTAGTAGAAACTAAAGTACGCATGGTAGCAGAAGGCAAAGAACTTCTTTTGAAAACAAAAGAATCATTTGTTAAACGTTCAGCAGAGTTAGTAGAAAGTACAATTTCAAATGCTCTACGTTCAGAACTAACAGCACTTAAAGAAGACATTACTTCAGCCAAAGAAAATGAATTTGGTCGTAAGTTGTTTGAAGCATTTGCTGGCGAATTCATGTCATCACAATTGAATGAAGGCACAGAAGTAGCAAAAATGAACGGTAAACTAAACGAATCTGCGCAAAAAGTTGCAGAACTAGAAGAAATGATTGCTGAAAAAGAAGCAGCTATTACTGAAGCATCACGCAAGCAGCGTGTAATGGAAGATCGTATATCTCGTAAGACTGAGATGGATTCTCTATTATCACCATTAGCAGGCGAGAAACGCAGAGTAATGTCTGACTTATTAGAATCAGTAAAAACTTCAAAACTAAAAACTGCTTTTAAGAAATATCTACCAGCAGTTTTAAATGAAAATGTGACTGCTAAAGCAGAAACAACAACCCTAACTGAAAGCAAAGTTACAGAACATACTGGTGACCGCGAAGTATCTGTTGATACATCAGAACCATCAAGTGACGATGCTAATATTGTTGTGCTAAAGAAATTAGCAGGACTATAAACACTTATTACAGGAGATAAAAAGATGGAAAATCTTTTTGAAGGTAACAACTGGGACACAACACGTGAAGCACTTCTAGAAGGTCTAGAAGGAACAAAGCGTGATGTAATGTCATCAGTTCTAGAAAATACAAAAGTTGCTCTTAACGAGTCAGCAACAGCAGGCGCAACACAGTCAGGTAACATTGCGACACTAAACAAAGTGATCCTACCAGTTATCCGTCGTGTTATGCCAACAGTTATTGCAAACGAAATCATCGGCGTTCAGCCAATGACAGGTCCAGTAGGTCAAATCCACACGCTACGTGTTCGTTATTCAGACACAGCAGCAGGCGTAACAGCCGGTGCGGAAGCTCTATCACCATTTGATATTGCTAAGAACTACTCAGGTGACGCAAACGGCGCACCAGCAGCAACAGCATCAATGGAAGGCACAGCGGGTAACCGTATGTCAATCCAAGTCCTAAAGCAGACAGTAGAAGCAAAAACACGCAAACTATCAGCACGTTGGACATTCGAAGCGGCACAAGACGCAAATGCAATGCACGGTCTAGACATCGAAGCAGAAATCATGGCAGCACTTGCTATGGAAATCACTGCTGAAATCGACCAAGAAGTTCTAGGTTCACTAGAAAATCTAGCATCACAAGGTGCAGATTTTGACATGTCACAGTCGTTCACAGGTACACCAACATTTGTAGGTGACAAGCATGCAGTTCTAGCAACACTAATCAATCAGCAAGCAAACCTAGTAGCACAGCGCACACGCCGCGGTGCAGCTAACTGGGCAGTTGTATCACCAGCAGCACTAACAGTGCTACAGTCAGCAACTACATCAGCATTTGCTCGTACAACTGAAGGTACATTTGAAGCACCAACAAATACAAAATTCGTTGGCACTCTAAATGGCACAATGCGTATCTATGTAAACACATATGCGTCAGATTCTTCACCAGTACTTCTAGGCTACAAAGGTCAAGGCGAAATCGATGCAGCAGCATTCTATTGCCCATATGTACCTCTAATGTCATCAGGTGTTGTTGTTGACCCAGCATCATTCGAGCCAGTAGTATCATTTATGACACGCTACGGTTACGTTGAGCTAACAAACACAGCATCATCACTAGGCAACGCAGCAGATTATGTTTCAAAAATCGCTGTATCAAACCTAGCATTCATCTAATACATTTAGATAATATAACAACTGAAACCCGGGATTTACTCCCGGGTTTTTTTATGTTCTATAACTGATAAATACAATCATACAACGAATATTATTGGAAGATTGATATGGCAGAACAAATTAAATTTGGTGATAGATTATTTCTAAGTGGTGAAAGAGTAATTGCAGAAGTAGATGTTCAGATTAACAGAGATTTAAAGGTAAATAGGGATGTCATCATTCAAGGAAATCTTGATGTTAACGGAACCGTAACTACTATTGATACGACAGATTTATTTATTGCAGATCCTATAGTAGGTATGAATTATGACCATACTGGTGTTCCTACTGAAGATGTAGGATTTGAAGTCTTTCGCGGCGATGAAGATAATGTATTTTATGTTTGGGATGAAACCTTAGATAGTTGGAGTACCCGAGGTACTGATTTAGTTGTCCGAAATTTTCATGCAACTGGTGATACTCTTATCAATGGCACATTACATGTTGATGGACAATCTACATTAGCAAGTGTTAATGTAGAAGATTTGACAAATAATAGAATTACGATAGCAGGTATTGATGGCGAATTAGAAGACGATGCCAATTTTACATTTGACGCAACAACATTTAATATAGGACAAGGCAATTTTACAGTTGATGTCGACTCTGCTGATACGCATATAATTGGTACATTAGATGTTGATAGTCAGGGCACATTTGCAAGTGCAAATGTAGAAGATTTAACAGATAATAGAATTACGATAGCAGGTATTTCTGGAGAGTTGGAAGACGATGCTAATTTTACTATGGATGGTATCACATTCGATATAGGGCAAGGTAAATTCACAGTAGATGTAGCAACTGGAGACTTTTATTCTGCAGGACAAACAAGTTTAGCGAGTTTAAATGTATTAGACTTGACAAATAATAGAATCGTCATAGTAGGTATTAATGGCGAATTAGAAGATGATGCTAATTTTACATTTGACGGATCATCATTTGATATTGGGCAAGGCAATTTCACTGTAAGTAGAACAACTGGCAATACACAAATAGTGGGAACATTAGATGTTGATAGCCAGGGCACATTTGCAAGTGCAAATGTAGAAGATTTGACAAATAATAGAATCGTTATTGTGGGCACGAACGGCGAATTAGAAGATGATGTAAATCTTAAATTTAATGGAACAACTTTAAATGTTGGCCAAGGTAATTTCGTAGTTGAGACATCTACTGGAATTACTACTATACAGGATTATACAAGTATAATAAGTTCTAATGCATTACGAATACCAGTTGGTACTAGTTTACAACGCCCTGGCGAAACTGGTGTACCTATTAATGCAGAACAAGGACAAATTCGTTATAATACTGTAGTTAAAACTTTTGAGGGCTACGATGGAAGTACTTGGGGATCACTTAGTGCAACCCAAGATGCAGATAAAAATACATACATTATTCCTGAAACCGAACCTGGGGTAGATAATAATCAACTTGATTTTTATACTGCCGCTGCACACCGTATGCGACTGGATAATAATGGAGATATGCTATTTGGTGATGGGTTAAACAAATTAACGGTTAATTATTCTACAGGTGATACTAATATTGCTGGTGAAGTTAATATTTCCGGTTCAACTATTATATCTGGTGATTTAACAGTTTCTGGGACTACTACTACTATTAACACAGAGGAAATTCTACTTGCTGATAATATTATTACATTGAATAGTAATTATACTGGTTCTACACCAACTGAAAATGCAGGAATTGAAGTTAATAGAGGTTCACTGTCCAACTCACAGGTGCGATGGAATGAAACTACGGATATATGGGAATTCACAAACGATGGCAATGTTTATAGACCAATACCACATACAACAGATGATTTAAATGAAGGTAACAATAATCTTTATTTCACAACTGCACGTGCTAGACAATCTATTGCTATAGGAACGGATAGTGAAGAACTATTATATGATAATACTACCGGACTATTGACGTTTCATGGATCAGCAGTAGTACTATCAGATAATGCTCCCACTGTAAATTTACGGGACGGTGATATTTGGTATGATACTTTAACATCGGGTAGAGCATATGTATATTCTGAAACAATTGAAGCATGGATAGATTTATCTCCTGGTCTTGTTGGTCCAGACGGCAAAAATGCTTATGAAGTAGCATTAGAAGAAGGTTTTATTGGAACAGTAACCGCATGGTTAGAGTCACTAATTGGTCCAAAAGGCGACACCGGTCTAACTGGGGCAACTGGAGCAGATAGTACTGTCCCTGGTCCAAAAGGAGATACCGGCGACACCGGTCCAACTGGCCCTACTGGACCAGTAGGGCCTCCGATGGATCTACAAATGGTAACTGATATGGGTTCAGTAACAACAACTTCAATGTCCATTGGTGGCAATCTAGGCATAGGTACTGTGACTCCTGAGAAGAAGTTACATGTTGTTGGTGAAATTGCTGCAACAGGTGATATAACTGCATTCTATTCTGATGAAAGATTAAAAGATTTTGACGGTAAAATAGATGGTGCATTGGACAAATTAGATAAAATCAATGGATATTATTATACAGGAAATGATGTAGCTGCTGAATTTGGATACAACACAAATGACAGACAAGTAGGTGTTAGTGCACAGGAAGTTGAAGCAATTTTACCAGAAGTGGTTAAAACTGCTCCTATTAGTTTAGATGGGGAAACTGACTATAAAACAGTACAATATGAAAAACTAGTTCCATTATTAATAGAGGCTATCAAAGAGTTAAAAGATGAAGTGGAAAAACTGAAAGGTAATTAATTATGCCAATACAGAATAGTGGAAAAATTTCAGTAGCAGATATTGTAGCAGAATTTAGTAGTCGATTACCAACCGATATTGCGAATTTGAATAACGTAACTTTAACTGATTTAATAAATGTTATGGGAGATATGATAGGCAAGTCTGCAGGTGATCCAATATCATTATCAAATTTTTACGGACTTTCAAATTACAGAATATTATTAGCAGATAACACATTTGAAGTAATAACGACATATTCTACGATTATACCAGTTGCCTCTATTTTAGCAGGAAGCGTAGATGAATGGAGTGGAAATCTTGATGCATTGACATTGATATCAGTGCAGTCTCCTATTAACGGAACAGTTGCATTGAATGGATCTAATGTAGAATTCACATCTACTAGTGGTGGTCTAGGTATTGATGCAGCAGGATTTTCATATACCGTTCGTAATAGTTCTAATATAAATGAAACTGGAACAGTTAGTATGACAGTTCTTGCAATACCTCCAATAATTACAATACCTGACATGTTAAGTTTGCGACAGGGCGAAACATTACTAACATCAGCATCTAATTTATCTAATAATGATATAGATGGACAGGGTGGTACATTAACTGTTACTGCCGTTAGTAATCCAGTCGGTGGCACAGTATCACTATCTTCAGGAACAATAGAATTTAATTCGACTGGATTATCGGGTCAGCCTGCTAGTTTTGATTATACTGTGACTAATGGAACAGAAACAGAAACTGGAAAAGCATATATAAATATTACCCCACTTCCTGAAAAGCCATCTTTAATGTATTGGGATGCAGATGCAGCATTAGCTGCAACCCAAGTTATAAGTCCCCCTTCACAAGCAGATGTTTTCAATTCATGGGACAGATTTGACGGATCTGGATATTATCCAGGTGGAACAACACCGGGCGGACAAGCAGCAGATTGGACATTATCACAGAATCCAACAAGAATTGTTCAGCCTACAAACACCGGCTCGGGCGGCGGATTTGTATCTCCTGAAAAATATAATGATTATGTATTTTCTGCAAATGTCAGATCAGATGCAGCCGGTGATAATGATACTATTGGTTTGATTGCAGCATTTACCAGAGATGGTTCAACAAATAAAACATTAGTCGCTGCAAGAACTAAAGGCGGACAGCAACCTGATAATCATTGGGGGGTTTTCTATACTGAAAATGGACCATGGACTCCAACCTGGATGATAGCATCTAGTGATATGACTGCCGGTTCAACTGCCAGCACATGGTCTCCAGACTATACTAGAATTAAAATCCAGCGTCAAGGTGATATTATTACATTTTATACCACAAATTGGAACGATGTTGACAACTTTCAAATTTCTTCTGAAATAGTTGTAGATTTATCAAGTGATGCTAGACTTGCATCATTTATGGGAGAATCTCCATATGGTTATTACAGTCACTCACAGGGAGGTTCAACATATTTTGATGTAGAATTTAATGGTGGTATAGACGGAGAAACTATTTTAGATGCAGAAACTCCTGCAGTATATTTATGGAATGGGGCAGGCTGGGATTTATCCACTGGTCCGAATGCAGTAACTTTACAAGATAGTATTGGATATATAAGAAAAGTTGATAATCCTGAAACCGGTGGTAGATTTATCGTTAAAGAAACTGAAGTACAGTATCTAGGATTACTTACTAACATGACAAACTTAGATAGTAGTAAAATTTTGAATGAAACACAAAATATAGTAATTAATACATCTACAAGTTCAGTGGGCGCAGGTAATAATGTAAGAATTGTTGGATTATATCAAACTGGAATTGAAGAAACAAATTTAATGACTGGTAACCCTGAATTATTAACAGGTGGTACTTGGGACAGTGGTTCAAAAAATCATACACTATCTGACAATCAATATTTTACAAATAACAATATTGATATTAATACACTTCAACTTGTTGACGGTGTTGTTGTGTTTGGTGATGGCATTGTTGGTAAAATAACAAATATTACTAACAGTGTTATTAGTTATGAACCTTCTGATGATTTTAACTTATGGGACGAAGGATTATAACAATGACAATTTCACTAAATTTACCTAAAAATATGCCAAATGGTACTAGATTTTCACAATTAAGATAAGTATTACATAATAGGAAAAATTAAATATGAGTATAACAATAACAGAAGTTCGTAATGCGATATCGCTGCAATCTGATAATCTTCGTATGAATGTAGAGATTAATCATCCAGATTATGGCTGGATACCTTACACACTTGATCCTTCTGACACCGACACTACTATCGACAACGCAGAAGTTATGGCTTTGATTGGTACAGATTTTACATCTTATGTTGCACCTACACAAGAAGAATTAGATGCCGATATGGCAGAACTTGTTCGATTTGAACGAGATAACATTTTAGTCATGTATGTTGATCCATTGGTAACTAATCCATTGCGTTGGAACGATCTGACCTCTGAAGAAAGAGACCTATGGACAGCATTTCGTATAGATTTGTTAAACGTTCCTGAACAAGAAGGTTTTCCTCAAAATGTAACTTGGCCAACTAAACCAGAATAATACTACCGGAGATTGCTAACATGTCAAATTCACTAAATCTACCTAAAAATGTACCTCATAATACAAGTCATACACAATTTGGAGTAACATATACATATGACTTAGTGAATGATGTATGGACTGCAAATGCTCCTCCATTAATTGATGACATGATTGACGTTGATACAACTACTGTTCCACCAACCGCCAATCAGATATTAAGTTGGGATGCAAGTTCTAACAATTTCATTCCAAGTGACGGATTTGATGCAAGATTGGCAGCAAGTACAACTGATGATATAACAGAAGCAGGCAATTTATATTTCACAACAGCTAGAGCAAGAAATAGTATTTTTGCATCAGGTGATTTGTCCTATAATTCTTCTACTGGTGTTATATCCTATACTGGAAGAACTGACAGTGAAGTTAGGGAACTTATATCGGTATCAGGTGATTTGTCTTATAATTCATCAACTGGTGTTATATCTTATATTGATCCAGTAATAATAGATTGGTCCGCAGTTCAAAATACTCCTACTACGATTGCAGGCTATGGAATTACTAATGCATATAGCAAATCAGAAGTTGATAACGCAATAAATACTATAGAATTGACACCAGGTCCAGCTGGCGCTGATGGCACAGATGGGACAAATGGGACAAATGGGACAAATGGAGCAGCGGGACCAGCGGGACCAGCGGGACCACCCGGACCACCCGGACCACAAGCCTCAGGTGGAAGTTCATCTACAACATTTGGTGATGTTGGGACATATGCTTTTCTGGTCAAAAACGGCTCATCTATAACATCGGGTTCGTTGGTGTCGGGCAGTTCATTGCAAAGTGGCGGCATGAGTGCTGTTCAGAGTATTACAGCCAATAACACTTCTTATAATGCCAACATATCACAATTATCACGAGGAGACACCACTATGTCCGGCTCTTGGCGTGCTATGGGTTCTGTGACATATAGTGGCACTAGCACTTATGGCCGAGGAACAGTATTCTTGCGAATATCATAAACAATTACTCATTGTTAAAAAACTGTTTTAATGTATCACATAACGAAGTCTTATTTTTATCTTTATTATCGTTAACCCAGTCTGGAAATCTTTCGAATAGTTTTTTCCATTGAATTAATTGATTGTACATCTCAAAAACACGCATTGCATATTCGCTACTATTCGCAATAGATGATGTGGTTGATATTGATTTGAGTTGTTCTTTATACATTTGTAGACTATCAATATCTGCATTAATTGCATTAATAATATCATCAAAATCTTCTTTTTTAGAGAATTTTTCTATTAAAAATTTATGATGACTTTTTTTAGTTTTGCCATCATACAAAAACATTATCTCTTGTAAGTCATAATATAATGCTTTTGTTGGATTTATAGTATCTCTGTACCGGTTAATAACTTCTGGTATTACAAAAACTTCACTTAGTGTGTTTAGATTTTCTAATGCACTCATAGATAACATATTAATTTTTTGTCTCTGAGACATTATATTTTTTTGAAACTTTGCTCTTATTTTACTAACGACAATATCTATTATTTGTTTTTCTTCATCTGACATATTTGATTTTAAAAATTCTATATGTCCAGGTGTAATATTATTGATTGACATGCTTAGAGTATCCGATACTTTACCAGATTTTAAATATTCTCTGCATTCCTTTAGGAACTTTTTAGTTTTGAAATCTATTATTGTCAATGAAAACTCTCAATTATCTACACCTATGTATATATTTATAGAGAATTTATTATTGATTTAACTATATTTAATTTCTTTTTCTTGAAAAGTGTTCTATTTGCCCCTGGATGCAATGGTTTTGGAAAATAATTGTAATTTATCCACGCATAGCCTCCACTTTCATTGTTTATTGTTGGTGTGAATTCATTTTCTATTAATACTATAAATGTATAATAACTAAATGTTTTGTCTCTGGTATGATATTGATCCAAAGGATAAACTTTTTTTACAACGCATTCTACATCTATCCCTATCTCTTCTTCTAGTTCTCGTAGAAGTCCTTGTGAAACATTCTCATTATTTTCGATCTTTCCACCCCAAAATGCCCAATTTCTGGCATATGAACCCTTTAATGATCTATGTTGTAAAAGTATTCGTTTTGTGTCTTTGGCAACTACACAAGCACCAGCGGCTTTAATCATCTGTATTTCCTACCAATTCAAGTCTCCAATAACCTGCCTCATATATACCTTGAAATGTGTCAATCCATTCATTATTAACTAACTTAAACTGCTGTGATGTAAATACATTTGTTACATAATTTGTAGTGTTTGTTTCACTTGCATCAAAACTAATTACCCACTCCACCCCATTATATTCAATAATGTCATTTGGTGAAATATTAATTTTCCATACTGAATCTACTGTTGCATTTTCTAAACATAGATATCTTTGACCAACATTAGCAAATGGTAAGTTGTTAAAACCTGGTTTACTCGTTGATGGATCGATTACTTTATCCACTGCACTTATTGTGTTTACTGGCAAAGTATCAACATCTATTTGTAACGATAGTATACCCGGATCATTTGTTGATGACAGTACACCTATTAAATCTTCGTCAATATTTTCTAGAGAACCATGATATTTGAGTCTCATTCTTGATACTCCATCATTGAATAATCCATAATTTTCAATCACTGATTGCCATGATGTATTATTATCCCAATTGCCATTTTCTAATATTTTTACAGTTACATTTCCATTTTCATTTAAAACTTGCACCGCATAATTTCCAGGGGTAACAACTACACTAGTCTGTGTTTGTAAATCTGCAAAGAATTCAAACGCATTTGGATCATAATCTAATGTGTCAATATCGCTATATTCGTATATGTTATGTATAATATTTCTAATAACATTCTGTCTTGTTACCAACGCTGGTGGGTTAATCCATATAGGAATTTGAAAAAATAAACTTGCGATATCAATTTGATCTTCTATGCCAGCCGGTATTGCTCGGCTACTCCATTGGATATCAGTTAGTTCTACAGTTGTAATTGTTGTCCAATCTATTGGATTGTCATTTTGTTGTATTTCTAGTGCGGGATTAAATAATACAAGAATCTGTTCTAATAGTTGTAATTTCTGATCTGTATTTGATGTCCATACATCTACTTGCATATTGAGTATATACGGCACTGGCATTAGCCTACCTACACTATATCTATTTCCTTGTTCTTCGGCATAAGAACTAGTTACTGGATCCCATTGTCTTTCATTTACCTTGACTGTATCATTAAAAAATGGTTCTTGCAATCTTGCTCTATCTGGTTGTAAACTTTGGACATATGATGCGATGAATGGAGCAGAGTTAACAATATTTTCACTATTATTTTTAAGAACTGTTGCTGCCATGCGTGAAACATCGCCGTATCTACTTGGAACTTTTATAAAGTAATCACTTGTGCCGTCATTTAGTTTTTTGCCAGTTTTTACATTAAATCCACTGAATATACGAATGAATTGTAACAAATATCTTCTTACTTGTTCATCATAAAAGTGTAATTGTCTTATGTCTGCCATATCTTATCCTTCGTCATCTATCTTAGGTTTAATTGCTTTTGAAAGATTAACTCTTGAAACGACTTCAGTTCCGTCATCTAATGTAACTATACCATTATTATTAATAAACTTATGATGTAGGTAATTGCCTACTTGCCATGAACCATCATCATCTTCTATTTTATACCATTTGTTATCTCTGTATTGAAATAATCTTTGAGGAGAATAATCGGTTCTTAAAAAATACGCATTATCATCTGGATATTGTGGAAATTTGTTTCCTGACTCTACTGTTGCATAATCAACATCATTAGGATGTCCTGACCCTTCAACCGCATATTCTAAATTATTTTTTCTATAGTCGTAATATCTTCCTGGTACATTTTCTTGTGCTTCAGAAATGATGGCTTCATTTATATTAAGTTCTTGGTTGTATGTTGATAGTAAATTTTTTAAATCATCAACTTCTTCACCTGTGCCAAATATATCTGAATATTCCTGTGTGTCTTGCAACTGTTTGCATCGAATTCGCCATATATGTGGCCACCATCCTGGATCAAATCCGTCAGCAGATCTTGAACCTTCTTGAATTACCCAATATTGATTGACTGCTGCCGCATCTTCATCTAGTAGTAAGTCATCTCTCATATGCGGCAATTCAATCACATCACCTGTCATTAGTTTTCTACCTATTCTTTCTACCATATCATTGATATGAACCTGAAACACACTTTGATCTGTTCCTAGAAACATTCCAAATTGTGACAAGTCAAAATCCTGATCATTCACTGTGTATGTTCCTCGTAATTCGAAAACGGTAGTTTCATATTTTCTATCACGATTTTCCATAAACAATAAATCCTGAATAGGAGGATTTGCAGGATCGTAATTGGGATCAGTTTCATCAACTGAACCTATATATTTGTGTACAAGCAATGCTGTTCCACCATGTTCAAAATGGGCTTTAACCATATTGTCAACGAACTTGTAGTCATTACCTTTTCTTGGATTCCAGAGGCTTAATCGTGGCATTATTTTTTCCTTGGTTTATTACTGTATTTATCTTTTAATAAAAGATTGACAATGATAACTAAATGGTGTATATTTAATATATATTTGTGTTCAAAGGAAATATTATGACGGAAATTTCATATTTAAATAGTTATCAAGTTGGAAATATAGTAATTAGAAATTTCTTGACAGATATGGTAATAAAGCAGTTTAAATTGTGGGCAATGAATAATAAAAATATTCATCGTGGAACAGGAATAGATGGTAATTATTATTCGTCACATGACAACATGCGAGAGTACATGATGTGGTGGTCAACCCAGCCACCCGCAGAGATGTGGTTACCAGTAGTATTCGATCTAACATCACATATTGATAGAATGTTCAGCAATAGTGATTGGGAAATACATGCGGTCGATTGTATTACAACACGCCCCAATACGACTAGTATGTACGCACATATTGATACACCATATCGATTTGAAGAATTTTCAAAATCGAAAGAAACATTAGGAGTTCAAATCATTATTCCATTAGATGATTTTACATTGGAAAATGGTGCTACCGCATATATACCTGGATCACATTTGGATAAAATAGATTTTAAAGATTTAGAAAAGAATAGAGAATATTACAATAATAAATTATTAACGGAAGGTCAGCAATTTTTGGCAAAACCTGGAGACGTATTAATATATGATGGAAGAACACTACATAGTACAATGCCAAATAATTCTGAAGATTTTAGAAGCGCATTGTTGATAAATGCCCTAAAAAAAGATATTATTAATAGAGTGAAAGAACTTGACCAGGACTCGGATCATACTTCAACGGTATAAGTAAAAAGCAATTATTATGTGGACTTCAATGAAGTTGTCATAAGAAAAATAAACACTTGACATTATTTTTAAGTAATGTATACTAATGTTAAATAGCGTTAAGGAGTGATTCGAAATGGTATCATTATTAAAAAGAAAAAAAGCAAAACCTGTGCGAACCCCAAAATTCGTGGATGAAAAATATACAGGACCAGAACCTGATTGGTTGTATGCTGAGGACATGAATGCACAAGAATATTATAAAGAGCGTACCCGAACTACTTTTTATTATAATTACTTTTTCACACCTAAAGATGGCAAGCCTTGGGTATTAAACTGGATGAAAAATAATTCATATACAAAGGAACAAATATCAGCAGTAAAAAATGTAAACGATAATTGGATACCAATGTCTGTTTGCTCATTTGCACGTGCGTTGACAAAAGGTATGCCAGTAAATCATTCTGGAATGTCCGATTACTTGGAAACTCTTCCAGGCGTTGGAACTAATAAATTGAAAGATGCTGACCAATATCTCATTGAAAAATTAGAAACTATTATTGAGAGAGGTATGGCTAATAAAGAAGCCAAACAAGAAACTTTAAAAGTAAAAGATGTACAACGCCCTAATATCCAGCAGCTATTACGGGAAAAATCAATTGCAATGACTGTGGATATAGAAAATTTTATTGATGATTTCGACTACAGTAAATCTTCATTGAATAAATTTGATCCTCTTCGAATTCTAAAGAAAGTAGATGCAAAAGGAAATCATGCAAAACATATACAGTCGATGTATCAAGATGCATACGCCGAGATTGATATGCTTGTTAATTCTCCCAAACGTATCAGTGAAGCAAAAAAAGATGATTATGAACAAATCAAAGAAGGATATAGTCATCTGAAAAAAGACCAAATTAAAAATTTATGGACAATGTACCGTAGTATTTTAGATGCGTGTGATATGATTATTCAGGAAAGTAAAGTAAATCGTATTCCTCGTAAAAGCAAACCCAAGAGTAGAGAAAAGATTGTTGCAAAAGTAAAATACTGCAAACAAGATACCGCAACTAAAAGTGTTAGTCGGAAGCCACTAGAATGCTTAGATGCACAGGCAATCATGACATATAATATCAAAACTCGCAAACTAGGTATATATTATCCGTTGGCTAAAAATAGTTTGTCATTTAAAGGTACAACTCTTATAAATTTTGATGAAGGTAAAAGTGTTCAGAAAACTATGCGCAAACCAGGCGAACAAGTATCAATGTTCAAAAAAGTTTCAAAACGTTCATTACAAAAAGAATTTGACTCCGTAAAGAGTGTTGAAACAAAAATGAATGGCAGGTTTAACGATCAAACATTGATACTGCGAATTTTTTAGTTTCTGATAAATACTGTTATATCGGAGATTGAAATATGCCTGAAATCAGAAACAAAATTAAGAATGATGTAATTAAACAGATTAGACTATTACTTGGTGATGGTATGATTGATATTGAGTTAGATCCAGAACATTATGATGTTGCATTAGACATTGCTCTTTCTAAAATAAGACAGCGTTCAGAGAATGCGGTCGAAGAAGACTTTTATGCACTAGAACTAAAAGAAGATGTTTCTGAGTATACACTGCCAGAGGAAATTATTGAAGTAAAACAAATCTGGAATCGTTCATTTGGTAATGGAGTTTCTGGTGGTGTTGATATGGATCCATTTGAATTGGCATATGCAAACTCATATTTCTTTTTGAATAATCATATTGGTGGTGTTGCAACATTTGATTTCTTTACACAATATCGTGAAACTTTAAACAAAGTGGCTGCTACCGATATAATGTATATTTGGAACCCGGTAACGAAAAAATTAAAACTTCTGAGAAAAATGAGAGCTGATGCGTTAGTTCTTATACATGTACATGTTGAGCGCAACGATGATCAACTATTAGTTGATCCATACTTAAAATCTTGGCTTCGGGATTATGCACTTGCAAATTGTAAGCGTATGTTGGGCGAAGCCCGTGGTAAGTTCTCAGCATTGCCTGGCGCACAAGGTGGTGTAACATTGAATGGTGCTGAAATGAAAGCAGAGGCAGATGTTATGATTGATAAGTTAGAACTCGATCTTTCAAACTATCTAGATGGATCAGCCCCACTTGGATTCATAATTGGATAACTTTTTGAGTATTAGTTATAAATTACCATTTTTCTGTGTGTATACCTATTAAATAAATGATGCCACCAAATACACTAGTTAATACTACTGCCATTAAGATTCCCACTATCCATTCTATAATCAGTTGATTGCGTTCTTCTTTTTCATAAATTTCTTTAGTACGTTTCTTACGCATTTGGCCTTCGATGCGTACAATTTCTTCCCAAGCCGATGGACCATAGTACAATGATATGTGGCTGCGCAAATCTTCCCGTAGTTCTTTTGCTTTTTGTTTATGTCCCCACACTTCTAAGGCATTGGCTTCTATTTTGCTTGCTCCGAAAAGTTTCTTAAATAATGGTGGATTTTCAGCTTGCTTGTGTGAAAAGTCTAAGTCACTCATAGCACCCGCCCACTGGGAAAGTTGCCCTGCCATATCATGTAGTTCTTTTCCTGTCTGTATTGCCGATTTTATGCCACGATACGCGGCGGATGCCAAACCAATGGCAGTTACTGGATCTATCATAGTCACTCTCACCCGACTCTATTATAACTATTATTTACATGAAATATAAGATAATTTATATTGGTACTTTATGTTTTGCATAGTTTAGTATAAGTTAGCGATAACTATAATATAGCATGATAAATAAATTTGTTATGACATTAGATGAACTTAAAAAACTGAATGAAGTGTTTTTTGCAGTTAAGGGACACTTATTTCCAGGATCATACTCTACAAACGAGATGCGTAGTGTATATGAGTCGTATATCAGACGGTTATGGGGAAATCATGAACGAATGGTAAATTCAAATGATGATTTTGAAGAGGTTTGGAATAATCGCTCTACTTGGTTAACTCCGATACATGAAATTGATGATGATGATATTTCTTATGTCGCACATTTGGGTTACGATTAGACTTGACAATCTCTTCATAGAATGCTATATTACTCTATATAAAGAATCAAGAGGAACATAGTATGAATAAGCCTAAGTTATTGGTTATCGGTCATGGAAGACATGGCAAAGATACTGTTTGTGAATTCTTACGAGATGATTATGGCTATACATTTGAAAGTAGTTCTCAATTTTGTTCTAAATTATTCATTTACGAAACTCTAAAAGAAAAGTATCAATATACTTCACAAGAAGAATGTTATGCAGATAGGCATAATCATCGTGAAGAATGGTATAATGCTATTTGTGATTATAATATTCCTGATGCCGCAACACTTGGCAGAGAAATGTTTGAAACATATGATATCTATTGTGGTTTAAGAAACAAACGAGAATTTTTTGCAATGAGAAATACTGGTGTGTTTGATTATGCTATTTGGGTAGATCGAAGCCTTCACCTTCCTCCTGAGTCTAAAGATAGCATGAGTCTTGAACAATGGATGGCTGATTATACTGTTGATAATAATGGTGATTTAGAAGAACTAAAATTTAACTTAAAGCAACTAATGACTTTTATTACAAAATAGCCACTATATATTCTACTTATAAAATAATTGTCTATGTAGTTAATTCAAAAATGTGTATTTTCTCACATTTTTAATAAATACTCTTAGCAAACAATATATGTTTTTATAAGGAGAAACAGAATGGCGACATTAGTATCCCCCGGCGTATCGGTTATGGTAACGGATGAATCACAATATGTATCCGCGACACAAGGTACCCTACCGCTAGTTGTAATAGCAACAGCATCAAACAAAACAGACGGCTCTGGATCAACCATTGCCGCTGGCACAATTCCAGAAAATTCAGGAGTAGCATATCTAGTTTCTTCGCAGCGCGAATTAGTAGAAACTTTTGGTGAACCAAAATTCTATGAAGTGGGTGGTTCTGTAATTCAAGGTTCCGAAACTAGTGAATATGGACTTTTAGCAGCATATCAATATCTAGGTGTTTCAAACAATGCATATATTATTCGTGCAGACATTGATTTATCCGAACTAGAGGCAACAACTATAGAACCATCTGGTGTTTTAGTAGATGGAACTTACTGGCATAATGCCATTTCTACAGATTATGGTTTGTTTGCATATGACGGCACTGATTGGAATTCTGTAACACCTGCTGTTCTAGTAGATGAACCTGGTACTGGAAATGTAGAACCTATGAATTCATCTGGTTATGCAGCTCCTGTTAATACGTTTGGCTCAACAAATGATTTTGCAGTAGTTACATCAACAGTTAAAATCACATACTGGAAAAAAGTAGGAACCTCATGGATCTTATTAGGCGATGTTGCATCTCCTAACTTTTCATTCGCAAATTTTGCTCCAAATAATGCAACTACTGGAGACGTATATGTGAGATTGACTCGCCAAGGTGGCGGTTTAAATATT
>ENA-UZWT01001070-UZWT01001070.1-metagenome-genome-assembly--contig:-Day-1-50m-contig-1070_pt1 | contig 156685 bp, 124 predicted proteins | sample MGYA00260338_ERZ794898 | MGnify/ENA metagenome assembly ERZ794898 | reverse complement strand
ATAGCGTGGAACACAGAAATGGATTCTTCAGGGAATAGGCACGCTGTATATACAGATACAAACCAGGCTCAGGCTTACATGCAAGTCAGGGTAGGCTCTTCCGGTTATTCTCTTGCCAAAACCCATCGCAAGGCGACATTACTCTACGGTACAGACGAACCGTTTGTGGTCAATGTGCGAAGCGATGATTACATCCATGATTACACTCTTCCTTTGGCCACCGAAATCGGAAAATATGAGTGGGATATTCGCACTACAAATACGTTAAAACTTACCTTTACTAAGGGAAAATTTCCGACCATATATGGTTTAGCTTTAGATGGTGAGCGAGGCGTAGCGGTAGATAATTTTGCAATGCGAGGCAGTTCAGCTGTTGGGTTTAGTAAAATGGATGTTAACCTGTATGGCAAACAACTAAAACAGATGAACGTCTGCGCTATAATGTTACAATACGGTATTAATGTGGTGCCCAATGTACGGTCTGACTATGGCTATTACAAAAACATCCTGAAAAAGCAATTGAGTAGCATTAAGACGGCATATCCGGGTATCACGGTCATAGTAATAGGCCCAAGTGATATGAGCCGCAATAGGGGTGGAGAAATGGTTTCTTACAGCAATATACCGCTTATTCGTGATGCTATGCAAGAAGCTGCTTTAGAATCAGGTTGTTGTTTTTGGGATCTGTATGAAGCCATGGGAGGAGAGAATAGTATGGCAGCTTGGGTCAAAATGGGATTAGCTCAGAAAGACTACACGCATTTCAGCTTCAAAGGAGCGAGGTATGTAGGCGAGATGCTTTTCAATGCCATTTATCAAGAGATAAACACAAAGCAATGGAACTAACAGCGGAGTATTTCATGAAACAAGCACTGCGACAAGCAGAGAGTGCTTTTGCAGAGGATGAAGTGCCAATAGGGGCCGTTGTTGTTGCTGACAATCATATAATAGGGAAAGGATACAATCAAGTAGAAAAATTAAGTGATCCCACCGCTCATGCGGAGATTTTAGCTATTACGGCAGCAAGCTCCTACTTAGACTCCAAATTTTTGAACGATTGCACACTTTATGTTACTGTCGAGCCTTGCGTAATGTGCTACGGTGCTATAAAAAATGCACGCATAAAAAAGGTAGTTATTGGCTGCATGGAGCCGAAACACGGGTTTACTAACTTTGTGCATTCTGGACACAAAATGGATGTAAAAGAGGGTGTTCTAGGGGAAGAGAGTGTTCTATTAATGAAGACTTTCTTTGAAAAGAAACGTTGATTCGATGGACCGCTTCAGTGGTCTCTTAGAACCGTAAGGTTGCGTTGAATTTTATGCCAAAAGGTTTTGCAGTTGGATGATCATCGTCTAAATAGGTCAGTCGATGTATGAAATCTACGCGGATAAAGCGAAAAATGTTTTCAATGCCATATCCCATTTCTACGTATGGTTTTCCATTCGAGAAAAAACTAGGATTGGTAAAGTTGGCATCGTTTAGTGGCATGTACGCTTTATTGGCTTCGCTGATTGTTCCGTATACAGCTTTTGTATTCACAAAACTTCTCCATTTTAATTTTTTAGCTAGGGGTACTCTATTCATAATAAGCCCATTAAACTGATGCTCATAATCTACAGAAATATACTGATCCGCTACAAATTCAAAGAAATCCATCAGATTATAGGACAAGGCACTACTAAAAACAGATTGATTCCCTCGCATAATATAGAGTGCAGGGTATGGGGCCTCTCCAAAGGTTTTATAGGCTTTTAAACGGTATTGAAAGGTGCCAAAATTACCCAAGCTATTGAATTGCCAAAGCTCCAAACCTACCTTATCAAACTTAAAATCACCACCGAGTAGCTTATCAAAGCTATGGGTATAATCAATAGATAATACGGGTGCTTTTAGATTGCCAAGGCTATACCTGTTGGTGCGGCGATATATGAATTGTTCTTTTCGAGAGAAACGACCCCTTAAGTTTACAGAGGCTATATCAAAATTGGATTGGATGGCGGAGGTGCTATCCCCTGGTGCGCTGTAATAACCGAAGTTAAAGTCGCCCACAGGCTCAAATTCAAAGGTTTTGTGGGTAAGGTTGATACGTTGCGTATACCCTTTTAACAATTCTTTTTCTCCCCATATTTTTTTGGTGAAACTGCGATTTATCTGGTCCGTACCTAATAAGGCAAAAGCATTATATAGCGTACTGGTTCCTATATCTTCATCTGTCAAACCAATAAGTTCAACATCTTGCTTTATGAAAGCTCCCACCTTGGCCCATTTGGTTCTGCTAAAGACGTAGTCTGCAAAAAGACCATACTTAAACTGTTGATCATGAAACCCGTAAGCACCGTATGTTCTAAGTTGTAAGTCTTTGTGAAACGCTGGAGAAGTTCTAAAACCAATTCTTGTACGCAAACCTTCCAGATTATTATACCCTAACAGATTATACCACGGACCTATCTCTATTTTTCCTTTGGGAATGTATCCACCTACAGCTATCTCTACGATATCAATATAGGTTTTTACTAAGGGTTGGTTATTAAGAGAATCTACCATCTGATATACCCGTTTATCGTCGGTAGTGATGCGCTCATGGCGGGCTGTATCCCAGTACTCTTCCGAACGTGAAAAAGAGTTTTCAGCGACGCCTATTTTTTCATCGTAAAAGGGGAGTTCATGGACCTTATTTATTTTAATGTTTTTATTGGAGTTATAATATAGCCCAATCATGCCAACGGTATTATTGGTAAGTTCTGCAATATCAATGAGTACACGGGTTTTATTGGGCAACCAGTAGGATGGCTCTACCTCTTCAAACTCTTGCTGTATCTTTAGTTTTTCAATAAAGTTAAGGTTGGCTTCGCTGGTTATTTCAAGACTGAGTCTTTTGATAGCGTAAGAGCGCGCATCTATCCATATCATTCCTCTGAAGACAAGGTCAATGGGGTTCTTGGGGTCTACCTGTATTTGGTAGCAAGAATTGCCCTCTATTTCCACACTATCTATTAGGGTAAAGTAATAGTAAGCATTGGCTGTACTGCTCATGGGCGATATAAAATCCTTGTCCAGTATGTACAGGTTATTTTGGTAGAAGTTGTATTGCTGAAAAGTAGAACCGAGTATTTGAGAAACATAACTTTCATCCCCTACTCCTACGCCTTGTAGTTTTGTAGCACGAATATTTTCTTTGGTTCTACGGGGAAACTTACGGTAGTAATAGTCAGTTATGGTTTCAGATACAAAAACGGGTAATACTTTTTTAGTTGAGCTGTCACTAAAACTGCTGATTGTATCAAACAGCGGCTCCATTGCACGGAATATCTTTCGTTTTTTAAATTTATCAGTGACATTATCTACTGCCAGTTGTACCTTATTATAACTTTCGTACTCAAAAAATTCTATTTTATCTGGGTCATGATTTTTTTTGCGTTTTTGAGCTCTTTTCATGACAACCAGTGCAGGGTTTACACCTCCAGGTCTTACCACAAACTCTTTTAGACTGCTTGCTGACTCCATGAGAGCAAAGTCAATGCGTTGAGTAATATTGGTCCCCACAGCTTGCTTCACCGTTTTATAGCCAATATATGCGGCAAGTAAACTGTCTGGTTGGCTGTTTGTTTCGATTTTATAATAGCCATCAAAATCGGTAATAGCGCCCAATTGAATATTGACTCCGCGGATAGCTACGTAGGGGAGAGGGTCTCCCGTAACGGCATCGGTTACTCTCCCTGTTATGGTAGTCTGAGACCAAGCACTTGATGTGACAAGGAGTATAAGGAGTATAGATAAGGAGTGCTTCACGTATTTAATGTTCAACAAGTATAGTTAAAATGCACTTTTTTATCTAGAACAAAAGGTTTGTACAGCATCATAAAAGATGGCGGGTTGCTCAGCATGAACCCAATGACCACAGTTTGGTACACCTATGAAGTCAACTTGTGTAAATGTTTCTGTAATGGTTTCCATATCATCGGTTGTTATATAACCAGATTCCTCGCCGTATAAAAAGAGCGTTTTGGCAGTTACAATCCATTGAAATGACAACGTATCTAGCATAGCAGGATAAAAAGCTTCTATAGCGGAGAAGTTTAGTTTCAATTTGTAGCCTTGGTCTGCTTTATCCAAGTTTTTGAGGAGAAATTGGCGTACACTTATGTTGCTCTCTACTTTGGCGAGGGCTGCATCAGCGTCTTTTCGAGTGTTGCACTGTGCGAAGTCGATGGTGCGAAATGCGTTGAAATACGCCGTATGTCCTGGCTTATACTTTTTTGGTGCAATATCTATTACTATTAATTTATCAAGCTTATTAGGGTGTAAGTCAGCAAATTTCATTGCGGTTTTACCTCCCATTGAGTGGCCTAAAATGTGTGCAGAGGATATACTTAGATCATCCATAAGTTGTGCAAGATCATTTGCCATAAGCTCGAAGGACATCTTATCGCTATGTGGACTTTGTCCGTGATTTCGTTGATCTACCGTGATTACATGGAAGTGTGCTGATAGTTTTTTGGCCATATTGTGCCAATTGTCAAGCATTCCAAATAAACCGTGCAGAATGAATAGATGCGGTGCTGAATCGCTTTCTGTATTTTGGTAAATTTTATGAAACAGTTTCATACGCAACAAAGGTCTTTTAAAATGGGAGCATAAAAAAACCATTCTAGTGTACAGAATGGTTTTTTAGATGGTTTTGTATGACTACGCTTCAGCCAGGATGTCGTCTTCTGAAGTGAATTTAAGTCCAAAAGCATCTGAAACACCTCTGTAACAGACTTTTCCATTTACTATATTTAGTCCGTAGCGTAACTCTTTACTGTCTTTGCACGCTTGTTTCCATCCTTTATTAGCTAGTTGTATGGCATAAGGAAGCGTTGCGTTGGTAAGTGCTACAGTAGATGTATACGGTACTGCACCGGGCATATTCGCCACGCAGTAGTGCACTATGTCGTCTATGATGTATGTGGGATCTTCGTGTGTTGTTGGTTTACAGGTTTCTATGCATCCGCCTTGGTCTACTGCTACATCTACCACCACTGTGCCGGGTGACATGTCTTTGAGCATATCTCTAGTAATCAAGTTTGGAGCCTTAGCGCCGGGTATCAGTACTGCCCCTACTACGAGGTCCATATGCGGTAAAAGGTCACGAATGTTCATTTCGTTACTAAAACGTGTTACCACATTAGCTGGCATTACGTCGTTTAGGTATCTTAATCGTGTCAGACTTACATCGAGTATAGTTACTTGAGCTCCAAGACCTGCAGCCATCTTAGCAGCCTGTGTACCCACTACACCGCCACCTATAACAAGTACTTTACCTGGAGGTACTCCTGGCACGCCGCCCAGCAAAACTCCTTTACCTTTTATTGGTTTTTCTAGGTATTTAGCTCCTTGTTGCACAGCCATTCGGCCGGCCACCTCACTCATAGGCACAAGTAGAGGTAAACTTTTGTCATCTGCTTCTACTGTTTCATATGCAAGGCATACAGCACCACTTTCTATCATAGCATCGGTAAGCGGCCTATGACTTGCAAAGTGGAAGTAAGTGAATACCAATTGGTCTTTTCTGATGAGTTTATACTCAGACTCTATGGGCTCCTTTACCTTCATTATCATTTCGGCAATAGCATATATTTCTTCTATAGTGCCTAATATCTGAGCACCGGCATCTTTATACATTTGGTCATTGAAACCACTTCCTATGCCACCATCTTTCTGCACATATACAGTATGACCGCGTTTAGTAAGTTCAAGAGCTCCGCCCGGAGTAAGAGCAATACGGCTCTCGTTGTTTTTAATTTCTGCAGGGACACCAATTATCATTTTGAGTATTTCTAATTTAGTGCAAAAGTATAATTTTTAGTACTTGATTATACTACAGCCACAAATGGATTGAATCTATATACGGTACTAGGAAGAGGATACTAGTGTATGCTCACAACTTTCGTTCTATAAGTACCTTTATTGGTTGTTACTACTACCCATAGCATACCGTTTGTTGCAGTCCATTCTAGGTGTACGAGAGAGCTATTCGTGGTTTGTGTATTTTCTACTAGTTTTCCTTGGCTATCATAGAGTTTAATGCTTTGTATTTTTCCAAGTCCAGAGGCATCAATGGTCACCTTGTGGTTGGTAGGATTGGGGTATACTTTTAGGGAGGAGGAAGGGAGTTTTCCAATGCCTGCCGTTTTTGCTAGAGCATTGGATGTATCTGAAACACATCCATTGCTGTCTATAGAAACAGCAGTATAACTACCTATTTCATCTATTGTAAGAAAGCTATCAGATTCGTTGGTTATTGGATTTCCATCAATAAACCACTGATGCGTTCCTCCAATAGTAGAATGTAGCGTGTTTCCATCTCGGGAAAGTACTGGAGTGCTTGCGTTGTTCAATAGCGTAACATTAATAGTGTCAGTTGCCGAGCACCCGTTGGCATTGGTTACAACAGCACTGTATGAACCAGAGCTGTTTGCGTTTATGGATTGTGTTGTGCTGCCGTTGTTCCATAAGTATGTATTGCCTGGATCTAGCGTAAGTAAAAGGTTATCTCCGCAAAAGACGGTATCGTTACCCAAGTTAATTTTGGGGCGGGAGGATATGCTTACCTGTATGCTATCAGTTGCCGAGCATCCGTTGGTATTGGTTACAATAATACTGTACAAACCAGAGCTATCTGCAAGAAGATATCTGCCCGTACCGCCTGTACTCCATGAGTAGGATTGGAAAACACCAGCGAATAATAAAATAGGATCCAAACAGGAAGTAGTATCCGCCCCTAGATTTGGTACGGGTAAATCTGCTAATTGCACCGATACGGTGTCGCTATTGGTGCATCCGTTGCTACCAACACCAAGCACGCTATAACTTCCGCTACTAGTAACTGTGGTTGCTGCGGTAGTTGCTCCGTTGCTCCAGGTATAGTTGTCTGCTCCAGTGGCTGTTAGCGTCAGGTTATTACCACAGCGAAAGGAGTCTCTACCGGCACTTACAGTGGGCAGTGCGTAAATAGTCAGGTTTACAGAGTCGGTATTGCTACATCCGAAGCTATCGGTAAGGGTAACGAAGTATATACCGGAAGAATTTGCTGTAATAGCAGATGTTGTATCGCCGGTATTCCAAAGGGTTTTTGGGTACGGTTTGCTTGTAAGTATTACACCTGTATCGCTACACACCGTTAGAGAGGCGGGTAATCCACTTGGTGGATGTGTGTAAATAGTCAAGTTCACAGAGTCGGTATTGCTACATCCGAAGCTATCTGTAACAGTAACGAAGTATATACCGGAAGAATTTGCTGTAATAGCAGATGTTGTATCGCCGGTATTCCAAAGGGTTTTTGGGTACGGGTCGCTTGTAAGTATTATACCTGTATCGCTACATACTGCTAGGGAGGCGGGTAATCCACTTGAAGGCAGTGCGTAAATGGTTACGTTTACAGAGTCGGTATTGCTACATACGAAGTTATCTGTAAGGGTAACGAAGTATATACCGGAAGAGTTTACCGTAATAGCAGATGTTGTATCGCCGGTATTCCAAAGGGTTTTTGAATACGGTTTGCTTGTAAGTATTGCACCTGTATCGCTACACACCGTTAGAGAGGCGGGCAATCCGCTTGATGGCAGTGCGTAAATGGTTACGTTTACAGAGTCGGTATTGCTACATCCACGGCTATCTGTAAGGGTAACGGAGTATATACCGGAAGAATTTGCTGTAATAGCAGATGTTGTATCGCCGGTATTCCAAAGGGTTTGTGGGTACGGGTCGCTTGTAAGTATTACACTTGTATCACCACACACCGTTAGAGAGGCGGGCAATCCGCTTGATGGCAGTGCGTAAATGGTTACGTTTACAGAGTCTGTATTGCTACATCCGAAGTTATCTGTAACGGTAACGAAGTATATACCGGAAGAGTTTGCTGTAATAGCAGATGTTGTATCGCCGGTATTCCAGCGGGTTTGTGCGTACGGTTTGCTTGTAAGTATTGCACCTGTATCGCTACACACCGTTAGAGAGGCAGGTAATCCACTTGGTGGATGTGTGTAAAAATCTATTGCAATGGTGTCTTTAAGGACGCAACCCGTGGCGGCGTGGTTGACTGTTATGGAGTACGTTCCAGAGGTAGATACAGATATAGAGTCAGAAGTTTGTCCTGTGCTCCAGGTGTAGGTTGCTCCGGGGATGTTAACACTAATGTTCTGATTGCCTGTGCATCTAGAAATATCTGGTCCAAGGAAATTAGCGGGCGCAATTTTCGAACATTCTCCTTTAAAGAAGTACACTGATCCTGCATCGGTGACAGTAGTGCCTCCACTATTTGTTACATCGTCTTTGTGAGCTCCAACAAGGACATAATTGCTACTGATGGCTACGGAATTCCCAAATTGATCATTTGCTGCCCGATCGGAGGCCACTATTTTGTCCTGCTGGTTCCAGACCCCATTGGTTTGTTTAAAGATGTAAGCGGATCCGGCACTAGAGAGTGAATCTGATCCAGTTGTATTTTCATCTTCCCAGTATGCGCCAACAATAGCAAAATTTCCGTTTATGGCTACTGAAACACCGAAATAGTCATACTTCTCCCTATCGGAGGGCACAATTTTCTGTTGCTCGCTCCAAGTACCTGCGGTTTGTTTGAAAATATACGCAGCCCCTGCATCGGTGCGGTAATTCCCGCCACTGGCGTCATCGTTTTCGCCTTCTGCTCCTACAATGGCGTACTCACCGCTGATAGCTAGGGAATACCCAAAAACATCTTGAGCGCCTGCATCGGAGGCTACAATTTTCTGTTGCTGGCTCCAGACCCCATTGGTTTGTTTAAAGGTATAGACTGACCCGGCATTGGCGACAAAATTCGTTCCATTGGCGTCATGATCCTCATAGTGTGCTCCTACTAAAGCATGGTCGCCGCTTATAGCAACTGCCGCTCCAAAGTAGTCATATCTCCCTCTATCAGCGGCTACGATTTTTTGTTGCTGGGTCCAGGTAGTTCCTGTTCGTTTAAAGATGTAGGCTGATCCGGCAAGACTCTCTGTGTTTCCCCCACTGGCGTCATGGTCTTCGCTTTCTGCTCCTACAATGGCGTATTCACCGCTGATCGATACTGACCGCCCAAATTGATCATCTGCTGCCCGATCGGCGGCTACGATTTTCTGTTGCTGGGTCCAGGTAGTTCCTGTTCGTTTAAAGATGTAGGCTGCTCCGGCAGAACTGGATTCGCCTTCTGCTCCTACAATGACGTATTCACCGTCGATAGCGACTGAATACCCAAAGCGATTGTCAGCTGCTCTATCGGTGGCTACGAGTTTTTGTTGCTGGACCCATACGCCTGCCGATAGTTTGAAGATATACGCTGACCCGGCATTTCTTTTGAAAGATGCTCCATTGGCATCCTCATCCTCATAGTGTGCTCCTACGATAGCATAATCATCGCTGATGGCAACGTCATAGCCAAACCAATCCTCCACCTGCCTATTGGAGGCTCCCCTCTTAATAACTTCATTCCAATTTTGGGCGTGAGAAAAAATGCTGCATGATAGTATGCCGATGATGCAGAAAAATTTTACAGATGAGAAAAAAGGGGAGGCGTATTTGGTATTTGTCATAGTGTTCTTGTTTTGCTGTTGCAGCAGTTTCTGCCGTATAGGCACGCAAACAAAATTGATGCCACAGGAACGTTTTCAGTATTAAGACGCTATATATCAATATGTTACACTATGACTAAGTGTATTTTTGGATGTTTTTTTCCCATTTTGGGTTGCTTCCTCTCAGGCACTCTACACAATGCTGTACCGCTTGCGTATCTGGTATTCCGAAACACAATACTTGATTGGGTGAGGGTATTTTACGAATCTTCGGAATAGAAGCCTAGAGGCTAAAAGTCTTTTTCTTACCGCTGCGGATTTATATTACAACTTCTCGCGCTACCTCTTCGGGGAGTTTGCCTTCTGCTAAACCCTTGGTTATAGCATCTTCGTAGCCACTTAATTTGCCAAGTAGCAGATCTTGAACACTTTTACGAGCCCAATAGAGCATTTGCTTTTTGCGGTGATTTGCTTTCCAATGGTTACTGGTCACTTGTTTCTCAAAATCGAAAACCCTTTCCCAAAAGGCATCTATGCCTTTATGCTTTAAGGCTGAGCATGTTATTACTTTTGGAATCCATTGGTTATTGTTTTCAGGCATCAGGTGCAGTGCCATACTGTATTCTTTGGCGGTTATTTTTGCTTGTTGTTCGGAATTGCCATCGGCTTTATTTATTACAATGATATCTGCCATCTCCATAATACCGCGTTTTATGCCTTGTAATTCGTCTCCTCCGCCGGGGTTTAGTACGAGCGTAAATAAATCTGTTAATTGAGCTACTTCTGTTTCTCCCTGTCCTACGCCCACACTTTCTATAAGTATAGTATTGTATCCAGCTGCTTCGCAAAGTAGCATGGCCAATCGTGTGTTTTTGGCAAGTCCGCCCAGTTGTAATCCAGATGCAGATGGCCGTATGTATGCACGTTTATGCGCACTGAGTTTGTTCATACGGGTTTTATCACCCAATATACTACCGTGTGTTTTACCACTGCTTGGGTCTACGCTCAGCACTGCTATTTTGCGTTTAGGGTCTTGGAGTAGGCTTATTCCTATTGCTTCTATAAAAGTGCTTTTGCCAGCACCGGGAGTTCCTGTTATTCCTATTCTATAGGAGTTATTTTGCGGTCCGAAGTGTGAGATGACTTCAAGAGCAAGGTTGCGTTTTTCTGCTAGCGTACTTTCTGCTAAGGTAATGGCTCTGCTGAGCGTTCGTGTGTCGCCAGCTGCTATTCCTGCTATGAGTTGATCTTTGTTCATTCTTGGTAAAATACTCTGTTCACGCGTTCACTTACATTGGTTAGTATTTCATACGGTATTGTTCCGATTTGTTTGGCAAGTTCCGATACGCGTGGATTTTCTCCAAAGATAATCACTTCGTCTCCTTCTTCACATACTATGCTCGTTACATCACACATGGTCATGTCCATACAGACGTTGCCCACTATCGGTGCTTGTTTTTCATTGATCAGGAATGATCCATGGCCTTGGCTAAAACTACGCGAATATCCATCTGCATAGCCTACGGCTACGATGGCAATTTGTCTTTCTGTGTTTGATTTACTGTGCTGTCCGTATCCAACTCCTGCATTTGCAGGCACTGTTTTTATTTGTGATATGTAAGACTTGAAGGTTCCTACCGGTCTGAGCACGTCATTCTCTTCTAATGTTGTAATACCGTATAACCCTATGCCCATTCTTACCATATCAAAGGAGGCAGATGGAAGTCGTTCTATGGCAGCAGTATTGGCGAGATGTTTCAGGGTTTTAATATTTAGTTGGATTTCTACAGTACTGCTTATATGCTCAAAATCAGCTATTTGCTGAGCACTAAATGCGTCTAAGGTGATATCGTCTGCTCCGGCTAAATGACTAAATACAGAAGCTATTTTTAGGTTAGGACTTTCCTTGAGTTTGGATACCAAAAGAGGTATTTCTTTTTTTTGAAAGCCAAGTCTTCTCATTCCTGTATCAAACTCTAGATGTATTGCAATGTCTTCTGCTGCAACCTTAGCCAAACTAGCAAAAGAGTAAATCACGGGTTGAATATCGTCTTCTATGTAAGGAGTGATATCGGTAAGGTCTGGGTTGAGTACCATTATAGGGAGAGATATACCAGAGGCACGGAGTTGTGTGGCTTCGTCTGTGTAGGCAACGCCCAAATAGTCTATTTTATTTTTTTCTAAAAGTTTTGCAATTTGAAAATCTCCACTACCATAGGCCAGTGCTTTTACCATAGCCATTATCTTGGTATCATTACCTACTTTAAGCTTAATGGTGTCTATGTTGTGTTGCATTTTGCTCAGGTTTATTTCCAAGCACGTTTGGTGTGTTCTTTTTCGTAGCTTTTCTGCTATTTTTTCAAACGCATATTTTCGAGCACCTTTTAAGAGAATACATTCTTCTTTTAGCTCGTACAGTGAGTGCTTTTTGAGAAAAGAAGCTACATCTGGATAAAAAGTACTCGGCAATTCGAAGGTATCATGAGCATTTGATATTTCTTTTCCGATACCAATCAACTGACTTACGTTGTGTTTTAGTAGTGCTGTATTTACGTCATTATACAGTTGTGATGCTTCTAGGTTACTTTCTAATATGTCAGATAAAATGACCGTGATGTTTTCGTGTGTATTTTGTTGTTTTAAAAAATCGAATGCGATATCAATAGACTGAAAATCGGAGTTATAATAATCTAAAATCAATGTGTTGCCCTGGATTCCCTCTACTTGCTGTAGTCGCATATCAATAGTGGGCAGCTGATTTACTCTTTTTATTATTGGTTCGATTTCTAAACCCAGCGCAAGAGCTGTTGCGATGGACGTGAATGTATTTTCTACTGTTGCCTTATCGCTATTATTGAGTTTTAAGGCGTAATTACGGTCAAGGTACGTGAGGATATACTCTCCAGCCGTAGACTTGGCCACGTATAGGTCACACACGCTATCATTGCCCCATGTAAACGTTTTTTTGTTTAGTTTCTCGATGGCAGAAATTACTTCTAGCTGGTGTGTTGAGCATACTATAGTATCGCAGTAGGCAAATAGCTTAAGCTTTTCATGGAGTTTTTGTTCTATGCTATTAAAATGGGCGGAGTGGGAGTCGCCCAAATGAGTAAACACCCCAATGGTTGGTTGTATCATTTCACTTAAGTTGTCCATTTCGTTGGATTCGGATATTCCTGCCTCAAATACACCTACAGTATGATTTGTTCCTAGTTTCCATAAAGACAAGGGCACGCCTATCTGCGAGTTATAACTTTTCGGACTTTTACAAACTACGTGTTTCTCATTTAGTAGTGTACTTACCCATTCTTTCACGATGGTTTTGCCATTGCTACCGGCAATAGCCAGTACCGGAATATTGAATTGATTACGGTGGTGTTTTGCGAGCTTCTGTAGAGCTTCTAGGGTGTTTTCTACTAAAATATAGTTGCAGCGTATTTTGGGTTTATCAGAAACCAATACCGCTAAAGTGCCTTGATTTACAGCTTGTGGAACAAAGGTGTTTCCGTTGTTCTTTGGGGTTTTGATTGCAATAAAAAGCGCTGCGTGTTGCCTGCTACTGCGGGTGTCGGTGTATATGTTGATTATTTGGATATCACCATTTCCGTGAAGTTTTCCGTTTACTATGTCTGCTATAGTTTCTAATCTGTACAAGCTTATTACAAAAGTAGTGTTATTGTGCACTAATTTAGCAGCCTGAGAGTGACAGAGTATAGCAACATAAAATATACGCCGAGTCAGGCCAAAAGTAAGATAGCCAAGTTCTGTGCCTATCAAGAGAGGTGTCACCAAGAAGTGAGAGATAAACTCTATTCTTTTGGGCTATCGCCAGATGATGTGGAGCTACTTATTTTCGAGATGATTCAGCACGACTTTCTCAATGAGGAGCGTTTTGCAATAGCCTTTGTTCGGGGTAAATTTATTTATAAAAAATGGGGTAGAGTTAAGATAAGAATGGAGCTCAAAAGACGAAAAATATCGGACTACTGTATCAAGAAAGGGATGAGAGAAATAGACGGCGCTAAGTATGCAGAAGTGCTACACGGCCTCTTGGAGAAAAAGATAAGTAGTCTAAAAACGATCAAAGGGTATCAAAAAAACTATAAGGCCGCACAGTTTGTGATGAACAAAGGCTATGAGGGTGATGTGGTTTGGGCACATATTAAAGAGCATTTTTCAGATAAGCAGTAAAATGGATATACTATCTCACTTAACTATACCCAGTCCTGTAACACTACTAAAAACGCCGTGGACTGAAGCGGCAGGAATAGAGTTATATCTGAAAAGAGACGATCTTATTCATCCGATAATATCGGGCAATAAGTGGCGGAAACTCTCTGGTATATTTGACCACTATGCTAAAAGTGATTACGATTCCATTACTACGTTTGGCGGTGCGTATTCTAATCATCTAGTGGCTACTGCAGCTAGCTGTGCTATTTTACAAGTACCGTGCACAGGAATTGTGCGAGGGGAAGAGCCAAAAAATGAAAATTCTGTACTCAAAATATGTAGGCTCTATGGGATGGAGTTAGAGTATATTTCTCGGGAGGCATATAAGGAAAGCAATAGAACCGAAGGGGTAATTCAGCGAGTTCTTTATATAGCCGAAGGTGGAGCAGGAAAGTTGGGTACAATAGGCTGTCAAGATATTTTACGGGAGACAGACACCTCAAGCATAGACAAAATTTTTGTTGCTTGCGGTACGGGTACTACTATCAGCGGTTTGGCTACTTATGCAAGAGAATTTGCTCTAACCTCAGAAGTGTGTGGAGTACAGGTTTTAAAAGGCGATGGCTACATTGCTGCAGATCTTGAGCAAGAGTATGGCGTAGAGGGTGTCACTGTGTATGATGAGTACCATTGCGGGGGATATGCCAAAACCAACGAAGAGTTGATCCAATTTATTAAAAAGTTTACACGAGAAACAGGTGTTTTACTCGATCCCATCTATACGGGCAAAATGATGTTGGCCATTCACAAACTCTGTTTAAATGGTAGCATAAAAAAAGGGGAGAGAATCATGGCTGTACATACCGGTGGCCTAACGGGATGGTTTGGTAAATCTGCCGAATTGAACGTGTAGAGCATTCGCTGCAGTGAACAAGAAAAAGAGGTGAAACCTCTTCGTTTTCTTTACAGCAATCAGTATCACAACTATGAGCAAGAAGAGGGGGCTGTTGCGTTTTTTATAAACTAAAAAACCCCTTGCAGCGCAAAGGGTTTTTATGGTATTGGAGTGTTGTTTATTGTTCTGGAGTTGCAACTGTTGGAGTCACAACTGGAGCAGCTCTATTTACTACACCTCTTATCGTAAGGAATTCAGTTCCGCCTTCACCATTGTGCTTTACAGTGACGGTTTTTGTGAAGTTGCCTGGTCTTCCCTTAGAGTTGTATATCGCTGTAATTACCCCTTCTTGTCCCGGAGCTATAGGCTCTCTCGTCCATTTTGGTGTAGTACATCCACAAGACGCTTTCACGCTATTGAGTACTAGAGCTTCGTTTCCAGTATTCTTAAATGTGAAAGTAACGGTTGCTTGCACCCCTTCTTCTATAGTTCCAAAATCATGTGATTTTTTTTCAAGACTCATTTTAGATTGAGTTGTAGAACTCAAAGTTACGTTAGCTTTGGTGTCTTCTGTCTGAGCAACACCCATTATTGAGAATCCAGATACAAAAGCAGTAAGTAAGATTAAATTTTTCATTGTTCTATTGTTTAATTATTGTGTCAAAATTAAGGTTCAACACCTAAAGAACAAATAGAATGCCAAAATAAAAGGGGATTCTATTATTCTTTTAGTTGTAGTTGGGTTTGCGCTTTTCAATGAACGCAGCGGTCCCCTCACAGAAATCATTGGTTTCGAAGCTTTTTGCAAAAGAGGCAATTTCGTAGTGCAAACCGTCTATGTTTTCGTACAACGCATTGGTACACTTTATTACTTCTGCGATTGCGAGAGGCGATTTACTGACTAGTTTCTCTACGTATTTGGTACATGTTGGCAATAATTCTTCTGGAGAAACCACTTGCGTAACTAGACCATAGTCCAGAGCAGTTGCAGCGTTTATAGACTTGGCGGTGATGAGCATATCTAGAGCTCTGCCTCTTCCTATTATTTGTGCAAGACGTTGTGTTCCACCGTATCCTGGAGGCACACCTAGGTTCACTTCTGGTTGGCCAAAGAGTGCATTATTGCTTGCTATACGCACATGGCAAGCCATGGTAAGCTCGCATCCGCCACCCAGGGCGTAGCCATTCACCGCTGCTATTATCGGTATCTCGCTTTCTTCCAAGCTAGTAAAGACTTTTCCGCCCTTTGTACTCATTTCTTTTGCTTTGGTTTCGCCAAAGTTGGCAAATTCAGAAATATCTGCACCAGCAGCAAAGGCTTTTTGACCTTTTCCAGTGATGATAATACCGCGTACGGTTTTTTCCTTATTAAGACGAGCTACTTCTTGTCCTATTTCCTGTATGAGTTCTACATTCAGTGCGTTTAGCTTTTCTTCACGGTTTATGGTGATGATTTGCACTACGCCTTGATTTTCTGATATAATGTTGTTGTACATCGCTTTGCAAAGATAAGAATTAGGATTGTGTGGCTTTAGGATAAAAAATAGTTCTGTGGCATTAACGTAGTCAGAGTGTAAAATTATCCTAATCCAAAGCGTGTTAAATTTTTGCGAAAAAAAATATTTTTTTGTTGCCCAACTGATCGAATTATGACTAAACTCGCATTTATGGAACGTTTTGCATACTATTTAATCTCTACTTTGACACTATTAACAGTTTTTTCAAGTAAGAATTTTGCTCAAGAAAATAATGATCCCACTATCATAAATGCACCCGGTAAATTTATTTTTAACACAGCCAATAGTTTTGGTGATCTTAATAGTCAAAAAATTTATTTAGATGGGAACTTAACTTCATCTTTCTACGCTGAATATAATGATAATGGTAGACTAGTCTTTTCCACTCTTGATACAAATGGTAATGGAAAAATTCATCAAAAAGTAATTATAGTTTTTGATGAAAATAATAATAAGATAGCTGATTCATTATGGCTTGGTCAGGACATTAATGGCGGATTAATTTCTTATTCTCAGTTTTCTAGTCAAGATATAGATGGTAATATTTTAAAAGATGAGTCTGATAATGATGGAGATGGAAAATTAGATCGAATCTACACTTACACCTATGATGCTAAAAGTAATAAAACTCGAGAGGAAGGAGATAATGATGGAGATGGAAAATTAGATCGAATCTACATTTACACCTATGATTCTAATGGAAATCAAACAAGGAGGGAATTTGATAACGATGGAGATGGAATAGTTGACGAAATTTCTACTTACACTTATGATTCTAACGGCAATCAAATAAGGACTGAATCTGATGACGATGGAGATGGTGTAAAAAACTATTTCCTTTTAAAAACGTATGATTTAAATGGGAATTTACTTAAAGAAGAGGCGGATAGAGACGGAGTTGGACCGGGTGATTTTATATTATATATTTCCTATACTTACGATGCAAATGGAAATCAAACAAGTCGTAAGTGGGATCTAGACCTAGATGGTCAGATAGACGAAATTGTTAATTCTAGTTATGACATAAATGGAAATTTAATAAGAGAAGAAGTTGAAAGAGATGGTGCTCTAACTTATGCTGCTAATTGCACCTATGATGCTAATGGTAATAAAACGCGAGATGAAAGAGATGACAATGGTGATGGTGTTTTAGATAAAATTTATATCTATGCCTTTGATGCTAATAGTAATAAAACGCGAGATGAAAGAGATGAAAATGGAGATGGTGCTCCAGAGTATATTGCTACTTATACCTATGATGCAAATAGTAACAAAACGCGAGATGAAATTGATGAAAATGGAGATGGTGTTTATGATAAAATTCAGGCTTATACCTATGATGAAAAAGGAAATCTCGTCAGACACGAATTATTTGATTCTGCTGGAAAAACAATAGCCCAAAAAATTAATTATTTTGATGCGAACGGCAATAGAATAAAAACAGAGGTAGATAATGATGGTGACGGCATTTTTGAATTTGAATATGTATTTGGGTATTATAATACTTTGCTTTGCAAAGATTTAGGAGATGGTCTTGTTCACAAACTTGAGGTTATTATACCAGAGAGTGGTGTTTGGCGATTTGCTTTGTGCGGATCTAGTTTTCAGAATGTATTGGCATTAAGTTCGTCGGGTTACTGTGACTCTACTTTGTTTTATGCTATCGATGGTTGCTCAAATGGAGATGCCTCAGTAGATATTAGACTTGAGGAGGCAGGAACGTATTACCTTACAGTTGGGGGCAAAGGAGAAACGGATAAGGGCAATTATAATTTAGAAATCTCTCGTTTACAAGGGTTAGAGGTTTCATTAATTGAAGAGCAATTGTTATCTATTTACCCCAACCCCGCTCAAAATCAAATCACAGTCAGTTCAAGCATAAAAATAGATTCCTACCAAATTTTCAATACAGTGGGTGAGGAGGTTTTAAGGGGTAATTTGACTAATCCAACCATTCAAATTGAATCCCTTCTCACAGGCAGTTATTTTATTCTACTAAGAGATGGGAATAGCAATCAAACGTATCACAAGAAATTCATTAAGTAGGCAATAGTAGCCTCATTAATGGGTCTAAAGATTCGAAAGGATTTTATAGACTCTACTAGAGCGGTATAGCTGAATTTTGGTTCGCTATTCCGCTTTTTTGTATTAGCACTCCTCCATTCACATAGTATATCTGTTGGGTAAACAACTGCATGAAAAGTACTCGTTATTAGGGCAATATTTATCCATCTCTTTGCATATTTCAGAGAAGTAAAGAGATCAGTTGGGTATCTTTGGGCTATAAGGTGCTAATTATCAAACTTCTCTACCTTTGCCACAATGCAATTGGATAAAACACTATCGTTTGATGAGTTTGCGGAAGCGAGTTTGGCAGATTGGAAAGCAAAAGCAACCAAAGATCTAAAAGGAAAGAGCTTAGCAGAATTGGCGTATACCACGTCAGATGGCATCCCCTTAGAATCGTATTATACAGATGAGAATAGCACGTTTCTAGTGCCCATAGAACAATCAGATTGGTACATCACATTGTTAGCTAATGTGCAACTAGAAGGAGTTGACAGAACGATAGATAACTTAGATGAACTAGGAAAGAGTGGTGGAATTTTAGAGCTAGACAACCTTGCCATTGCAGCAAATGAAAGTGTAGTATACTTTGAGCTAGGAACTAAATTCTATGAGAACATTGCCAAACTGAGAGCTCTCAGATTTGCATATCCAAATACAGAAATCAATGTTGTAATACCGGCAACAGATGATGCGTTTACGCATAATAACTTGGTAAGACAAACCATTGCTGCGGCATCTGCTGTCGTAGGTGGAGCAAGGCATATCTGCGTTTTGCCCTTCAATAACAAAGAGTCAGAGCAAAGTCTCCGACTGGCCAAAAACATCTTAGTTCTACTCAAAAGCGAAAGCTACATGGCAGAGCTTCACGATGCTGCAAGGGGAAGTTGGTTTTTGGAGAAGTTGACCAAAGAATATTTGACGGTTATTAAACCCGATTCAGTGCTCACACAAACGACTACTTCTGCTACATTTATTGCAGGAGAAGCACCCTACCTCCGTGGTCCGTACTCTACGATGTACGCTATCCGTGCATGGACTATCCGTCAGTATGCAGGGTTTAGTACTGCAGAGAAGAGCAATGCCTTCTACAAAAGAAATTTAGCTGCAGGACAAAAAGGGCTTTCTGTAGCCTTTGACCTCGCTACGCATCGAGGCTACGATAGTGATCACGAGCGCGTTGTGGGGGATGTGGGTATGGCGGGAGTTGCCATAGATAGCATAGAGGATATGAAAATCCTTTTTGATGAGATACCACTGGGAGACATCTCAGTGAGCATGACCATGAATGGTGCGGTACTTCCTATTATGGCATTTTATATAGCTGCTGCAAAAGAGCAAGGAGTGGATCAAGCAAAATTAGCGGGTACTATTCAAAATGATATTTTAAAAGAGTTTATGGTTCGGAATACATACATCTATCCGCCTGCTCCGAGTATGCGTATTATTTCCGACATCTTTAAATATACTTCAGCTAACATGCCAAAGTTTAATAGTATCAGTATAAGCGGATACCACATGCAAGAGGCAGGTGCTACTCCAGAATTGGAGTTAGCATATACCATAGCAGACGGTCTGGACTACGTGCGTACAGGCATAGAGGCAGGGTTGGCTATTGATGATTTTGCACCGCGCCTATCTTTCTTTTGGGGGATTGGGATGAATTTCTACAAGGAAATAGCCAAGCTACGTGCAGGTAGAGTGCTATGGGCTAAACTTATAAAACGGTTCGATCCACAGAATCCAAAATCCATGGCACTTAGAACACATTGCCAGACAAGCGGCTGGAGTCTTACCGAGCAAGATCCGTATAACAATGTAGCTCGAACTACGATAGAGGCGTTGGCTGCTATTTTTGGAGGCACACAAAGTTTGCACACCAATAGCTTTGATGAAGCAATGGCTTTGCCAACAGATTTCAGTGCAAAAATTGCCAGAAATACCCAAAAAATCATTCAGGAAGAAACGGATATTACGAGAGTAATAGACCCTTGGGGCGGCAGTGAGGTGATAGAGGAATACACACAAGAATTGGCAGACAAGGCTTGGGAATATATTTTAGAGATAGAGGAGCTAGGCGGCATGTCTAAAGCCATAGAAAGTGGTATTCCAAAGATGCGAATAGAAGAATGTGCTGCGGTGAAACAAGCCAAAATAGACGCAGGGAAAGAAATTATTGTAGGTGTAAACAAGTACAAGACAGATGAGAGATCAGACTTTGAAATCTTAGAAGTAGACAATGACGCTGTACGTAAAAGTCAAATAGACAGAATAAATATGGTAAAGGCCGAAAGGGATGAAGATAAGGCTATTGATATTTTAGCTAGACTTGAAAAAGCTGCTCGTTCTGATGGCAACCTGCTCGCGATTTGTGTAGAAGCCGCAGAAGCCAGGGTTACCTTGGGAGAGATGTCTGATGCTTTGGAGAAGGTCTTTGGAAGGTTCCAAGCTCAGAATGCAACTATAAGTGGTGTATATTTGAAAGAAGTGCAAAACAATGATAAGGTAATAGCAGCTCGAAAAGCAGCAGATGATTTTGCTGCTAGAGATGGACGTAGACCGAGAATACTAGTTGCCAAAATGGGTCAAGATGGCCACGATAGAGGGGCTAAGATTATAGCAACTGCATTTGCAGATTTGGGTTTTGATGTGGACATAGGTCCACTCTTCCAAACACCAGCAGAAGTGGCCAAGCAGTCTATGGAAAATGATGTGCATATACTAGGAGTTTCCTCACTTGCTGCCGGTCACAAAACCCTAATGCCAGCAGTAATTGGGGAATTAAAAAAACAGGGGCTGGATGATATTATAGTCGTAGCTGGAGGAGTTATTCCTGAGCAAGATTACGCGTTCTTACTTGATAGTGGAGTAGATTTTGTATTTGGTCCAGGTACTGTCATCGCCGAAGCAGCGATGGGTATATTGAAAAAGCTATCCTTGAAGCCATGAGTATTTGGCGAGTAATATTATCTGTTCTTTTTCCTCCTTTGGCGGTTTATGACCAAGGGTGTGGTTCTATCCTAATCATATTTATCCTTACACTCTTGGGCTGGGTCCCTGGTGTTATCGGAGCTTTGGTGATATTGAATAAATCAAAGTAAGTGCTTTAAATAGCGACTGGAGCACTTATTCTTGGATGCGGATTGTATCCTTCTACTGTAAAGTCGTCGAACGCAAAGTCAAACACAGATTTCTTTTCTGGATTAATCTTTACCGAAGGATATGGTCGCGGTTCGCGGCTGAGTTGTTCTTTTACCTGCTCGAAATGATTGCTGTAAATGTGAGCATCGCCAAATGTATGCACAAACTCCCCCGGTTCTAGGCCTACTTCTTGTGCAATCATAAGTGTTAGAAGAGCATAGCTTGCTATATTGAAAGGCACACCAAGAAACAAATCGGCACTGCGTTGGTAGAGTTGGCAGCTTAACTTTCCGTCTGCTACATAAAACTGGAATAAACAGTGGCATGGTGTAAGGGCCATATCGCCTAGCTCACCCACGTTCCAGGCGTTTACAAGTATTCTTCTACTATCTGGATTATTTTTTAGGGTATCAAGTACATATTGTATCTGATCTATTTTCTCTCCATTGGGAGCTTCCCACTCACGCCATTGCTTGCCATAGACAGGTCCTAAGTCACCATTTTCGTCTGCCCATGCATCCCATATTTTTACATTGTGATCCTTGAGGTATTGGATGTTGGTGTCTCCTTTTAGAAACCAAAGAAGCTCATGTACTACAGACTTCCAGTGTACTTTTTTGGATGTAATGAGCGGAAATGTTTCTGCTAGGTCAAAGCGTAGTTGACCACCAAAAACGCTAATGGTTCCAGTACCCGTTCTATCGGTTTTTTTTGTTCCGTTTTCGAATACATATTTCAGAAAATCCTCGTATTGTCTCATTGTTTTACAAAGCACGTTTTAATTGTGCGAAATTAATTACTCTATTATTAGTCGTTACCAACAATATTTAAACTTGGATGTTTAATTTTGCGAAGCTTTAAAAAAAGAATATGGCCGTAGCAATAAAATTACCTAGAATGAGTGACACGATGGAGGAAGGAACCATCGTATCTTGGTTTGTAAAGGTAGGAGATACCGTAAAATCAAGTGAAATGATAGCAGATGTAGAGACCGACAAGGCCACTATGGAGCTAGAAAACTTTGAAAAGGGAGAAGTATTGTATCTTCTAGAGGAAGGTGCAACAGTGCCTGTAGAGACAGCAATAGCTGTAATAGGTAAGAAAGGTGAGGATTTTCAGCACTTACTAGAAGCGGCTCCAGAGTCCGCTGCTGAACCAGCTAAAGAAACCACGCCTGCTCCGGTAGAAGAGACCGCGCCTATTGCTGCGCCAGTTACAGCTACACCAGCAGCGAGCGCATCTAGCAGTGGTCGTGTATTTGCCTCTCCGCTTGCCAAAAAAATGGCAGAGGATAAGGGAATCAGCTTAGATACAGTGACAGGTACTGGTGATAACGGACGTATCACAAAAAAAGATATTGAGAATTATACTCCTGGTGCTGTAATGAGTACTGCGGCAGTAGGTGTAGAGAGCTTTGAGGATGTGCCTATTTCTCAAATGCGTAAGACCATAGCCAAACGATTAGCAGAGTCCAAGTTCTCAGCACCCCACTTCTACCTTACTAAGGAAATTAAAATGGATGCTGTACTCGCCGCACGTAAGCGTATGAACGAGTACACAGAAAGCAGAATATCCATCAATGATATCATTGTAAAGGCTACTGCGGTAGCTCTCAAGAGTCATCCAAACGTGAACTCATCTTGGTTAGGAGATAAGATTAGAAGAAACCACCATGTACATATTGGAGTAGCAGTAGCTATCGATGATGGGCTACTCGTTCCAGTAGTACGTTTTGCAGACAGCAAGTCGCTATCTCAAATAGGAGCAGAGGTAAGAGAACTAGCGGGTAAGGCAAAAACAAAAGAATTAAAACCACAGGATTGGGAAGGAAATACATTCACTATTTCAAATCTAGGAGCGTTTGGCATAGATGAGTTTACAGCAATTGTAAATCCGCCAGATGCATGCATATTGGCCATAGGGAGTTCAAAAGAAACGGTCATTGTTGAGAACGGAGAAATGAGGCCAGGTCACGTGATGAAAGTCACCTTGAGTTGCGACCATAGAGCCGTAGACGGTGTTACAGGAGCCAATTTCTTACAAACCTTTGCGGATCTGCTAGAAGAGCCCGTAAGGCTTCTGGTTTAAGATTTACTAGCATACAAAAAAAGCCCAATTCTCATGAGAATTGGGCTTTTTTTAGGTAGATACTTTACGGAGCACCTTTGATTCTCTCCGGATATACGATACTCATCTTTGGTATGTTTAAAATAGAGGGGTAGTGAAACCACCTCTCAGTTCAATCTGCTGCATGCGGGGTGTTTTATGCCCCAAAAATGTATTTTAGAACCAGTGTACGTTACGAATTCATTGGTTACGACTACCGACGGGCGCTATACCCATCTATATTTTACAGTGCAGTCATGCACAAAAAAAAAGGACAATCATTGCAAAGCAATGATTGTCCTTTTACAGAATTTATTTATGTCTTAGTCTTCGCTTCTACTTAAAGAGTAGATTACCAAACCAAATCCTATCTTATTGATAGCATCTGCAATGTTGTATACTACGTCCATAGCGGCAGCACCTGCCTCAGGAGAAGATACAAACGTCATTCCAAATAAACCACCTGGAGTACCAAGAATGTAACCCAATGGGTAAATAGCCCATCCTACAAGCACAAACCAAGCTAATACTTTCGTAGCTTTAGCAACTTGTGGTCCAGCTGACTGAGCCAATTTTGCCACTTCGCCAAACCATACAAGGTAAGCGATGTAGAAATAAGCAGCACCAGAAAGTACTCCCCACATAACACTGCTGTCTCTATCCATAACTTCTCCAATGTATCCTGTTATTAGCATAACAACTGATGCGAAGATTAACTTCCACAACAAGGACACTTTAGCTCCCGCTTTTTTGGTGATAAGGTAGAATTCAACGCACATCAAAGGCACAGTAAGAATCCAGTCGACATACCTGAAGAAAGTAGGAGAATCTCCCGTCTCAAGGTTGTACCCTCTCATGTAGTAATAATGCACGGCCGCAATAAACGTGATTAGACCAGACACCAATAGAGATGTTCTCCATTTTTGCGATGTGTTACCTACTTCAAAAAAGAAGAATACCGACGCAGCCATCATGGCCATTGTGCCAATAAAGAATGTAAATGCGACGTAATTGTCGCTTGCAATTGTTAAATGTTCCATTTTTTAATTTGTTTAATTATTTTGGTTATATATTCTCAAATATAACAGAAATATTGCAATTTGTTTTTGCATAATCATAAATTTATACTTTAAGATCGTAGACAAGTTGATAAACAATCTGTTACATTTCATTCCGAAACGCCTGATTTTGGCATTATTACGCAATAATACATACAACGTGTAGTCCTATTTATATTTTGCATTCACCCTATGCAATCAACTTTTGACTCGTAAAAAGATGTGGTATTGCCGAGGACTATTTTTCGAAAAGCTATTTTCAAGTGCAATAAATTTCTCCCTCCGCAGTTTTTTAACCTTCGGGAATCAAATTTGTGTAATCCCTTCTTCTTTTAGCTTCTTTACGTATCCCATTTTTTTACTTTCTAAAAGCATTAGGTTTCTGGTCAGGTGCAAAAAAAATGTATCTTCTCTCCTAAGCGCTTAACTTTAAAAATACACCTTTGCATTCATATTTATGTCTTTAACACAACTCATAGAGAACAACGAAGTACTCTTACTTTTTATGGTAATATCAGTAGGGGTACTAATTGGTAGTATCAACTTTCGTGGTAAGTCTTTGGGCGTTTCCATGGTTTTGTTTGTGGGTATACTGTTTGGCAGTTTGAATGCAGACTTTAAAGTATCAGAAATCATACTAATACTAGGCATTTCAATCTTTCTGTATTCTGTAGGGCTAAACTCTGGTCCTATCTTTTTTCAATCGTACAAAAAAAATGGGATGAGAGACATTCTATTTGCACTATCCACTATCGTATTGATTTCACTACTAGCAGTATCACTTTGGTGCATTTTTGGTTTTGATGTGGCCTCACTCACGGGCATATATGCTGGCACTAGCAACAATACACCTGCATTTGCAGCAGTACTTGAGTATTTGCAAAGCACAGAAAATACCACACAAGAAATGAGCAATTTGGTTGTAGCATATACCCTAGCTTACCCGATTGGCATTGTAGGAAGCATGGCGGGTATTATCATAATGCAGCGACTGCTCAAGATAGATTTCAAAGAAGAATATAAAAAACTACGTTCACAGTTTCCGTTAGATAATAATCTGACGAGTGTAGCCTTAGAAATTACAAAAGACTCTGCCACTAATATTCCTGTTAGGGATTTTTTACATGGCCGGGATTGGAACCTTAAATTTGGGAGAGTATGGCAAGAGGGTAAGTTGAGCTTGGTGAATTGGGACACCACATTTGCACTTGGAGATAAGGTAATGCTTTTGGGTTCAGAAGAAGACGTAAAAGAAGCCATCAAAGATTTAGGTCAAAAAATACCCAAGAATGTATTTTATAATCAGGAGGAATTCGACTCACGCAGGATATTCGTATCCAATCCAAATTTGGCTGGACGTACATTAGCATCGTTGGATTTGCCGAAGAAATACAATGCCCTCATCACGCGTATACGACGCGGAGACAATGATATGTTAGCTCACGGTGATACAGTCTTAGAGTTGGGGGATAGAGTGCGTGTGGTGGCTGCTAGGAATGAGTTAAAAGAGTTGTCCGCATATTTTGGAGACAGTTACCATCAAAGTAGTCAGTTAAATCTAGTTTCGTTTGGGTTTGGCTTGGTGCTAGGATTGCTATTGGGTACGGTAGATATACCAATTTGGAGTGGTTTGAGTATACACCTTGGTTTTGCAGGTGGCCCACTGGTTATGGGACTTATACTTGGTGCACTTAAACGCACTGGCCCAATACTATGGACACTACCTTATAGTACTTCAGTGGTAATACAACAGCTCGGACTTATGTTCTTACTGGCGTATATAGGTGTCAATAATGGGGTTCTTTTTATTCAAAGCTTGAGTTTAGAAAGCGTAAAACTAGTGGCTGCAGCCACTCTGTTGAGTATCTCCTCTTCGCTCATTATTATAGCTATTGGGTATAAAATTGCGAAAATCCCATTCTCACTACTGATGGGTATGGTTTCAAATCAACCCGCAGTGTTTGAATTTGCAAATGAAAGATCGGGGAGCAAAATTCCACAAATGGGCTATGCCCTTATTTTACCTATTGCACTGATTATACAGTTAATTATAGCACAACTGATGTATATGCTCTTGGTGTAGTGCATTGAAGTTGCAAACAGTTACCATGCAAAGCGACTGTCTCCGTTTTTGGGGTATGAAATGAGCTATGATGTTGTGTTGCTTTTCGTTACAGAATATTATTGTATAATTGCAAAGCCTTTCAGGCAATTCTCCAGAAATTTTTTTCTAGAATACACTTAAAACATTAACTCTTTACAAATACATGTACGATATTCTTTCATTAGGAGAGATGCTCCTTCCTGAGTTGCGTAAGATCGCAGAGGAACACGGTGTTCCACATAAAGGACTAAAAAAGCAAGATCTAGCCTACAAAATACTTGATTTTCAAGCGGTAAATCCCGAAAGATTTAAAGAGGTGACACCTGCTCAAAAATCAGAAGCTAAATCTCCAAAATCAAAAAAACCTGCTTCTACTAGAAAACCAAAGACGGAAAAGGATGCCGAGGACAAGTTGGCGGATAAACAACCTTCCGAGAGTAGCGATAAAGATGCGAAAGATAACAGTACTCGCGATATAAAACCTAGAGAAGAAAGCCGAGAATCAAGTAAATCTCAACCACGTCAAAATGAGCGTGTACCTAGAGAAGATCGCATATCAAAAAAAGCCAATAATAAGGAAAACGGAAATGATAAACAGAACCGTAATCCGAATAACAAAAAGGCTAACGCTAATAATCCCAATCATAAACAACTTACTCCAGAGGAGAAAGAAGCAAGAGATAAGGAACGTGCCGAACGTGATGCCGAGCGCAAAAAAGCAGATGAGGCCAAGCGTGCAAAACGTGAAGCAGAGGAAAAGCTGATCAACTACCTAGAGCTAGAAGGGGTGGTTACTACGCAAGGGGTACTTGAGGTAATATCGGATGGATATGGATTTCTTAGGTCTCCAGACTACAACTATCAACCATCGCCAGACGATGTTTATATCGCTCCGAACCAAATCCGTCAAAATGGACTAAAGACAGGAGATACGGTAAAAGGAAATATTCGTCCACCGAAGGAAGGTGAGAAGTATTTTGCCCTTATCAATATCTTGGGTATCAATGGTAGATCGGTAGAGTTTGTGAAAGATAGAGTAGCATTCCATCACCTTACACCACTTTTCCCAGATGAGAAATTCAACCTAGAATACAAAAGCGATAACTACAGTACGCGTATTATGGATATCATCTCGCCTATAGGTAAAGGCCAGCGTGGACTTATAGTAGCACAGCCTAAGACGGGTAAAACAATACTATTGAAGGATATAGCAAACGCAATATCTGAAAACCACCCAGAGGTGTACATGATAATTTTGCTAATAGATGAACGTCCGGAGGAGGTTACAGATATGGCCAGAAATGTAAAAGCGGAAGTAGTAGCTTCTACATTTGATGAACCTGCAGACAAACACGTGAAGCTAGCCAATATTGTACTGGAGAAAGCAAAAAGACTTACAGAGTGCGGTCATGATGTAGTGATCTTACTAGACTCAATCACACGTCTTGCAAGAGCATACAATACGGTACAGCCAGCTAGTGGTAAAATACTAAGCGGTGGTGTAGATGCCAATGCGCTACAGAAACCTAAGCGTTTCTTTGGTGCAGCGCGTAACATTGAGAACGGAGGTTCACTTACTATTATAGCGACTGCTCTTACTGAGACAGGATCTAAGATGGACGAGGTCATCTTTGAAGAATTTAAAGGAACGGGTAATATGGAGCTACAGTTGGATAGAAAATTATCGAACAAGCGAGTGTACCCTGCTATTGATATTGTCTCGAGTAGTACACGTAGAGAAGATTTACTATTGGATAAAATGGTACTTCAGAAAATGTGGATTATGCGAAATCACTTGGCAGACATGAACCCTGAAGAGGCGATGAATACGATGCTAAACTACATGAAAGGAACTAAGAACAACGATGAGTTCTTAGTAAGTATGAACGGATAATCTGTTTTACATAAATAATTTAAGGAAGAGTAATTACAATTGATTTGTAGTTACTCTTTTTGTTTTCATGGGGATTGTGTGAGTAGAGGCCTTCTAGCAGTATTTTATCACCAGATACCAGCTTCTTTAGTCTAATAATCATAGCAGAATTAAAAGTCCCTTCTCCGCTTGACATCATAGAAGGGTTTCCGCCTTGGGGTATCATAACTGCTTTGAAACTAATGGGTTCTCCTTTGCTATTTACAAAGCATAATCCTCCAGGCAAGCTATCCATTTGGATTAATTTAAATACGTGAATTAAGAAGTCTGTGTTTGGTTCTTCAATGTTTATAGAAGTAGCGCATTCTACCTTATCAGTAATAGTAAACCTATAGCCCGGAGTGAAATAGTATTTACCAGCTTTGAGGTACACCGATCTTCGGAAAGCTATAATATCAGCGTGACCCAGACTCTTTATTTCATTGATAGGCCTAATGAGATCTGAACTAGGCCTAATGTTATAGTCGTTGATGAATGAGTTTACAGTAAAGTGGTCTACCAGGCTTCTTGGGGCAATCCACATTTCTACTTTTTGGTTAGTGTCATGCCATTCTATTTTGTTCTTACAGCTATTGTATCCAAAAGAATCTGTTAGTAAAGTTATGAAATGTTCTTTACTAACTTTTATGTTGTGGTGCATAGGTTCTACTGGAGGCATGGGGAAATACTGCCAGCACGTATCGCGCTCCGGTACAACGAGGGAATCTATTACGATATGAATATCTTCTACCTGATACAGGCCGCCATTTCTCTCAAATTGTATGTCTCGTATGTGTATGTGGTCGTACGATTTTATGTGACTGAGGGAGGCTTTCAGCGAACTTTGATACACACTTTTTAGGTTACCATCTCCCAAGAGGTAATTCACTCGGCCATCATCCATTAACCCCCCAAAGGTAATATTAAGGTTTTTGGCCCAAAGCGTATCTTCTGCATAATTATAGCAGCTGTCGAACGTAGTCCAGATTCCTTTCAGATGTAGAAACTCCTTCTTGGACAGTATAATAATGGAGTCTGCATTGTCCAAAGCTTTATGGCATTTGTCAAGTATTGGAACTACGGGATATACCAACTCTTGTTTTGTCTGGGCATTACCCAACAAACAGAAGAATAGTATGCTCAGTAAAAGCAAGTGTTTCACTTCATCGTCAGTTTATACACTATCGTTCCTGGTTTAGCTCTTAACTTCTCGCTCACTCGCATACCGCATATCCAGAGCACCTCGTCATCTTTGCAGAGCAGTGGGGTTTGGTGCTTGTCTAGTACATTTATCTTTTGATCTATGAAGAAGTCACTTAGCAGCTTGCTGCCTTTCATACCAAGAGGCTGTATACGATCTCCTTCCTGCCAGTAGCGAAGGGATAACGGGAATAGCTCCGGTGAGATGCCCACTGTTTCTTCTTTTGGATCGTTAGAAAAAATCAACTCTGTCGTCTTTTTTATTTCTAGCGTATGTTCGCCAAGGGTAAAATCTCCAGCGGAGTCAATTGCTACAGCGGAGAATTCTTGCGTTTTGTACTTTTGAACTATAAACGTCTTGCGATTTATCAATAATTGGTGTGTGCTGCTATAAAAAAGAGCTCCAGTAGACGTGCTGCTTTCTAGTATTTGTTCGCATTGCGGGTAGTTAAATTCATAATTGTCTAAAATACGATACAAAAACACAGCCCCTTGTGGGTAAGTTCTAATTCGTTCACTATCAATGGTTAGAGTATTCTCTTCGTGTGTCACAAGAGTAGCTATTTTCTCTTGTACTAGCCAAGTAAGAGCTTCGTTCTCTTGTTGCAGTATCTGTATGCTGCTTACTGTGTTTTGCTCAAAATTGGGTAGGTGTTCCACTACCTTAGGTAGCAGTGAATTTCGCCATTGGTTTCGGGCATATGTATCACTTGCGTTGGAGCTGTCCTCTCGGTGTGTTATGTTATTTTGTTTCAGGTAATCTTTCACCTGTTGGCCAGTTACAGCCAGTAGCGGCCGTATGATGTAGTCGCGTTTCATTGGGATACTCTTTAGACCATTGATGCCCGATTGGCGATTTAGGTTGATAAAAAATGTTTCTACCATATCGCTCTGGTGATGTGCTGTTATTAGTTTGGTAATTTTACCGTCACTTTTTAGTTCTTCAAAATACGCGTAGCGAATTTCTCGGGCTGCCAGTTGTATATTCATCTTGTGGTCCTTGGCATACGCATTAGTGTCTACTTCTTTGGTATACACTGCTGTGCAGTAGCTTAGTTGCGTACCAAGGGTACGTACAAAAAGAGCATCTGCGTCACTTTCTGTACCGCGCAGCCCAAAGTTGACGTGTACCATAACAAAGGGCAATTGCATCTCTTCCAGTAGATATGCCATACATACAGAATCCTTCCCACCACTTATTGCAAGACCTATTTGGTCAAGTTTATCCAGTAGTTGGTGTTTTGTTATGAATGATTTTACGGTTTGGAGCACGATGTTTGTAATCAATAAAGTAACAAACATAAAGTTAATTTTGCGACCTTCATACATGCTCAAATCTGCATTTATATACGTTTTTCTGCTTTCGACTCTGGTGACACAGGCACAAGCACCTGTGAGCAAGCAAACCAAGATAGAAATACTCCGTACAGACGAGTTGGTTTATAACCAAAATAGAGGCCTATATCAAATATGCAAGGGCAATGTACAATTCAAGCAAGGTTCCATGCTGATGAATTGTGATAGTGCATATTTTTACGAAGAAGTAAACAAGATTGAGGCCTTTGGTAAAATCCATATTCGCCAAAGAGATACCGTTGACTTACGGGGTAATTACTTGGAGTACGATGGAGATACACGGTTAGCTAAAGTAAGCCACGATGTGAGGTTTACCGATGGCAAAATGATACTTACAACGGACCAATTGAATTATGACATGGTAGAAAAGATAGGCTATTATACTACCGGCGGTACAACAGTGAATGAGGAGGACAAGCTCTATAGTAGGCGCGGTACGTATTACTCCAGAAGCAAGAATTTGTTTTTTAAAGATTCTGTGCGACTCACTAATCCGGAGTACACAATGGATAGCGATACATTAAAATACAATACCATCACTAAATTGGCCACCTTTTTAGGCCCCACCTACATACGCAGTGAGGAAAATGTGATTTATTGTCAATATGGATGGTACAATACGCAATCCAACACATCGCAGTTTAGCCAAGGAGCATACATAGAAGGCAAGGAAAATAAGCTATCAGCTGATAGTATGATGTATTTCAGAAACAGTGGGCTCGGCGAGGCATTTGGTAATATAGAACTGATAGATACGTTGGAGGAAATTACGATAACAGGACAATATGGGCGGTATGATCGGCAGAATAAAACAACACTCATTACGGGTGAACCAATAGCGATCAAAAATATGTATGGCGACTCCTTTTACCTCAAAGCAGACACCTTCATTGATCGAACAGATACATCTTTAGGTCAAAAAAGAACACTGTACGCTTTTAAAGGAGTATGTGCTTATAAAAGTGACTTGCAAGCCATTTCAGATTCTATGGTCTATAATTTTACGGATAGTACCATCGGCTTCTATTCAAGCCCAATCTTATGGACAGATAGCAATCAAATAACAGGGGATACCATCATTGTTTTTCGCAATTCAGAAGGGCTCGAGAGACTTAAAGCGCACAAAAATGGGTATGTAATAGAAAAAGATCCGAACGGTCTATACAATCAAATAAAAGGAAAATATTTGGAAGCATTCTTTGTGAACGGGAGTATTGATAAAGTAGAAGTAGACGGCAATGGTCAGAGTGTCTATTATGCCCGCGAGGATAGCACACAGTATAGTGGCGTAAATGACGTTATATGTGGACGCATGACCATAAATATTGATACCGTAAGCCGTATACGTAGCATTGTCTTCAAGAACAAACCAAAAGCTACTTTCTCACCGCTAGAAACATTTCCTAAATCAAAAAGCCGATTAGTTGGTTTTAAATGGAGCGCAGTTTTGCGTCCGACAAAATTTCATTTTTTAAATTAACATACCTTTGCAGAATATGTCAAACATAGCATTACCAAAATTCAAGTCAGCCACTGATTTCAGTCGCGAGCTAAGAACCAATGTAGAGAAATATTTTAGAGAGTCAAAAATTTCCAAATTTGCAACACCTTCTCTTAAGGTGAAAGCGGTCATCTTGCTCGTTAGTTTCTTTGGTTCCTATGCTGCTATTATGTTTTCGGGGATGTCCATTTGGACACTACTGGCTTTGTGTGGAACCATGGGCCTAGCTAAGGCTGGAATTGGGATGGGCTTAATGCACGATGCAAATCATGGCTCGTTTTCAAAAAACAAAACAGTCAATAAAATATTTGGATACACCGCAGACATACTTGGTGTGAGCTCTAGTAACTGGATAAATCAGCACAATAGACTACACCATACGTATACCAACATATACAAGCACGATGAGGATGTACATGGAAAAGGTTTGTTCCGTTTTACACAAGACGCTCCACGAAATAAAATCCATAAATTTCAGCATGTATACTGGGCATTTTTCTATGGATTCCTGACATTGGGTTGGTTTTTTGCTGACTTTACGAAGTACAAAGAGTACAGACGAAAAGGTCTAAACAAGGCGAAGGGGATGGAAATTGTCAAAGAGTATGGCGAGATGGTATTTTTCAAGGTCATTTTTGTAACCTATATGCTAGTGTTACCTATGGTTTTCTTAGACGTTGCTTTTTGGCAGGTAATGATCGGTTTTTTTGTAGTAGAATTTGTCGCAGGATGGGTACTCGCAGTGATATTCTCACTCGCACACGTAGTGGACAAGTTTGATTTATCCAACCACGATAAATTTAATGGTACCTCAGAAGATGAGTGGACCGTACATCAGATACACAATACGTTTGATTTTGCAGTGAAAAACAAAGCGTTAACATGGTACTGCGGAGGGTTAAATTATCAAGTAATACATCATTTATTTCCAAACATATCACACGCTCATTATCCAAAACTATATGATATAGTGAAAGAAACAGCAAGCAAGCATGGGATCAATTATCAAGAGTTCACCACTTTCAGAGAAGCACTTGTTTCTCATATCGTGTTTCTACGAAAACTAGGGAGTCCTAAGTTGGCTTTGTAAGCCGTACTAATTTGCAAACACTTACGTTTATAAGTAAGTACCTCACACTTCATAATATGACGGCATTTATCGTCTCTTTTGTATCCAGGTACAGAATTTGGGATGAGATTAATAAAAATGCTAAGAAACACAGTTATTGTAGTTTTACTACTTACTTCATCAAACTTATTTGCGCCCCCTAGCAGCCCTAATTATTCACACAGTGGTACGTGGGCGGAGACTACGTTTGACTCATTAAGTGTAGACGATCGTCTGGCTCAATTATTTATGATTGAGGTGCGACCTACCTACGGTGCCAAACACCTTGCTATTGTAGAACGTACAATCAAAGAACACAAGGTAGGTGGGGTTATATTTTTCAAAGGAAACCCAACGGAACAGGTGAAACTTACGAATAAGTTTCAGCAAATGAGCAAGACCAAAATGCTCGTAGCGATAGACGGAGAGTGGGGTCTAGCGATGCGATTAGCCAATACCATTTCATACCCGTATCAATTGGGTTTGGGAAGCATTCAAGACGATAAAATAATATATGATATGGGAAAAGAGATAGGTCGCCAGTGCAATCGTATAGGCGTTCATGTCAACTTTGCCCCGGTTATTGATGTCAATAACAACCCCAACAATCCAGTAATAAATTACCGCTCTTTTGGTGAAGACCCGGATAACGTATCTACCAAAGGATGGGCATATGCTAGCGGCATGCAAGCGGCGGGTGTTATTGCTTGTGCAAAGCATTTTCCTGGTCATGGAGATACTGACGTAGACTCGCACAAAGATTTGCCAGTGATAAACCATAGTATGGAACGCTTGCGAGAGGTAGAGTTCAAACCATTTGAACACCTCACTCGTAAGGGTGTTATGTCGGTCATGACTGCACACTTATACATTCCGGCAATAGACGCAAGAAAAAACATAGCTATTAGCATTTCAGACAAAGCTATCAATGGTATACTGCGAAGAGAAATGGGTTTTACAGGTCTTTCGTTTACCGATGCACTCAATATGCAAGGAGTTGCTAAATACCATACAGATGGTGAGCTGGAGCTAAAAGCATTGATGGCAGGAAATGACGTTTTACTTGCTCCGGGAGATATCCCTAAAGCTATTGGCCTGATAAAAAAAGCAATGGCAGATGGTACATTAAGTGAAGACTACGTTTGGAATAAGGTATTAAAAATACTGAATTACAAGCACGCTATGGGCTTACACGAGTTTGAGCCAATAAAGGAATATGGAATAGAAGAAGATCTTAATAGTACACGAGCAAAGCACGTGAACTATAAGCTGGTAGAACAGACGTTATGCTTAGCTAAAGACGACAACAGTTTAGTTCCGATCAATCCTAAGAGCAACCAAAAAATTCTTTCTATTGCCATAGGTGATGGCAGTAAAACAACGTTTCAGCAGGAGCTCATGTCTATGGGGAATATAACGACCGCAAGCATTAGTAAAAAGGCCTCTGCGGCTCAATTTTCTGCACTCAAGAACCAAATGGCGGGTTATGACTTGACTATAGTATCGTTGCATAAGACAAGTAAGTATCCCCCAAATTTTGGGATTACCCCTACATCAGCAAATTTCATTTCTGAAATAGGAACGATGAATAATGTTTTGCTTGTCAATTTTGGCAATCCATATAACCTGAAGAAATTTGCAAGCCAGAATAGTGTATTATTAGCGTATGAGGATCAAGAGGCACATCAACTAAAAGCAGCGCAAGCGGTATTTGGCGTTATAGGTATTAATGGAACGCTACCAGTCACCGTTGGAAGCCAATATAGTGCTAAGATGGGTATTACGACATTGCCAATAAAGGAACTGGTACGTGGTATTCCTGAGGAAGTAGGAATGAGCAGTAGCCGACTCAGTAAAATAGATAAAATAGCTCAAGGTGCTGTGAATAGCGGAGCAACTCCTGGCTGCCAAGTACTGGTAGCAAAAGGAGGGAGGGTAGTTTATAATAAGAGTTTCGGTAAGCATACTTTTAATAGTAAGCAGAACGTACAAAATTCCGACTTGTACGATTTGGCTAGTCTAACCAAAGTGGCTGCTACTACCGTTACGCTGATGAAACTGGAAGAAGATGGACAGCTGTCTTTGGATGATAAAATGGTCAAATACTTGCCGGAGTTAGCTACTACTAATAAGTTACATATGACTATTAAAATGGTGCTAGAACACAAAGCCGGATTGAAAGATTGGATACCATTTTATGCAGAAACCACGCAAGATGATTCTGTGTATGATTCGGTTTACTCCAAAGTACCCACCGCTTTACATACGGTTTTTGTTGGCAACGGTTTGTATATGCTCGACACCTATAAAGAGCGAATTATGCAACAAATTTATGACTCTGAAGTAGGTACTATAAATAAATACAAGTACAGTGATTTGGGCATGATTCTCATGAAGGAACTCATAGAACGTGTAACTGGAACAGATTTTCAAGATTACGTAGATGCGGTATATTTCAAGCCAATGGGGATTAGTAGACTTACTTTTTTACCATTAGATAAGTTTGATAAAGCAGAAATAGTTCCCACCTCCTTAAGTCCTGATATGCGTCAAGGTTTGGTACACGGTATGGTGCACGATCCAGGAGCAGCTATGCTCGGTGGTGTAAGTGGTCACGCTGGGCTATTTGGTAATGCAGAGTCCCTTGCGGTACTCATGCAAATGCTACTCAATGGCGGCACCTATAACAATGTCCAATACCTGAAACCAGAGACGATTTCCAAATTTACCGCAAAACAAGCCCGGGATTCGCGTAGAGGTATAGGATGGGACAAGCCTGAGATGAACAGAAAAAAAGGAAATCCAGCGTCTGATTTAGCATCAGCAAATTGTTTTGGACATACAGGCTTTACTGGGACGATGATATGGGCAGATCCAGCGTACGATTTGGTATATGTATTCTTGAGTAACAGAGTGTATCCAACACAGGACAATCGAAAATTGATCCGTATGGGAGTTCGAACCAACATCATGGACGTGATTTATGAAAGTTTTCTACTTCAGTAAAGCATTGGCATCATTTTTGAAAAATAGGAGAAACAATAATATATAGAAATGAAAAAATTTATTTTAGCAAGCGTAGTACTATTCACTATGTCGTCGTGTGATGAGATACTTGATGTTCTTACCGCTACTGGAGGAGGAACCAACGGTATAGCGAGCATATCACAGAATGAAGCTGCTTCTGGTTTGAAGCAAGCATTAGAAAAAGGGGTGCTGACCGGAACATCATTCTTGGGAAAGAAAGATGGCTTCTTAAAAAATGAAGCTTACAAAATTCTACTACCCGCTGAGGTGCAAGATGCGGTAACCAAAATAAGGGCTAATCCAATTGCTAATGCATTGGCGGGTCCGTACTTGGGGAAAGTGGAAGTTGCTATGAATACCGGTGCAGAAAATGCCATGGCAGAGGCAAAACCAATTTTTATTAACGCTATTAAATCGATGAGTATTAGTGATGCTATAAGTATTGTAACTGGAGGAGAGGGAGCAGGTACAGCATACTTGAAGCGTGCAACTTCCGCAAGCCTGAAAAGCAAGTTTACTCCAGTCATTACTCAGGCCATGGAGAAAGTAAATATCAAGGATCCTTGGGAAAAGGTAACAACTGGATACAATATGGTAATGGGTAAAAAGGTACAGACAGATCTTAATGCATATGCTACCGAAAAGGCAATGACAGCGCTTTTCAGCCAAGTAAAGCAAGAAGAAGATAAGATTCGTGCAAATCCCATAGCCCGTAGTACAGATCTACTTAAAAAAGTATTTGGCTACGCCGATGCTCAGAAGTAATCATCCTAAAAAATATACAAAAAAGCATTCGCTATTAGCGGGTGCTTTTTTGGTGCTAGTCATAGTAGGAGCTAAGGTAGATTTAGACTTAGGTGGCTTAGTCTCATTTACACTGCAAACGTTATTTCTTTGCCTCGCGTACTACTACCTTCCTCGGCAATGGAGCCTATTGTTGGTACTTACTTACCTTACATTAGGAGCCATAGGTATTCCTGTTTTTAATTCAGGTGTTGGATGGACCTATTTTATTTCGTGGCCTTTGGGTTTTTTTATAGGTTTTGTGTTGGCAGCAATGGTCCCATCTCCATCATCAAATGGACTTATGCCAGCATTAAGTTTCTTTTTGAAAATCCATGTAGTGATTATAATAGCGGGGATAGTTGGCATTGCTCGTTACAGCGGTTCGTATATTTCTGCCTTAGAGACAGCTATAGAGATACTTCCAGGAGCGGTGCTAAAAAGTGTTGTTGCAACTCTTGTGGTGGGCGGACTCAACAACAGAGTACAATAATCCACACACTATGTTTTGAGCGCATAGGTGCGTTCAAACTTATTGGTAGGTGTTATTCCAGAGGACTTTTGTAGTACAGTATTTTGATGTGATAGTGGGCGTGTTATCTCCTTGTTGCGCAAACTTATATACTGCTCAAATTTGATTTTTGTTCTGTTCGTGAGGTGCTTCTCAGTTTGCCATAAGGCTGTCTTACGGTGATACCCCGCTTGCACTTTTCCAGAAAACACTTTTGCCTTAGAGCCACTTCCGTAGGCTAAGAATAAAAGTGTACTATCACGTAGATTGCCTGCAGATGCGCAAAAACTTACTAAGCTAAGAAATATACTCGCGGTATATAGGTTGCCCATATCAGAGGACAAATTGTCTCCAGCAGCTACCTTACTTTGAACCCAATCCTTGTAGTATTTACTCTTGGAGAAGAGCTTACCGATTTGTTCGTCTTCTGTGTCTAAAGCGTTTTCGCTGCAAATAGTGTCAAAAGAGCCTGTATCTTTCAATTCTTGTTGTAGTAATGGAGCTACTATTCGTCTACCGTGATAAGCATAAGGAAGATGAAAAATAAGGTGGTCATAGTTGTTGAGCAACTCTTCTTCTTTGAAATGTTCCCACGCTTCGGTTATTCTATCTTGGTAGACAGCATTAGAAAGTTGACCATCGAAAATGGGCTTCTCATCGTGTATCTCCACCATTTGATTATTGATTTTTTGATAGCGTATTGGCTTAAAAAAATCGTGCTCATTTTTCACAGAAACACCCCATTTTTCAGATAGCGATACCAAAGCAGGATTTTTGGCTAATAACATAGCTACAGCCCCAGCACCCTGTGTGTATTCTCCTGGTGAGGCCAAGTCGTAATTGGCTATGTCAGCAGCAACTACAATTGCTACTTTGTCTGGATTAGCATAGAGATAATACAACGAGTTGTGCATAGCATCTACAGCGCCTATACATGCAAAGGTCATATCAATTACATCGATATGATTGATGCCCGTATCATTTATTTTCTTCGTTGTAAAATATTGATGAACGATATTATGAATGTAGGTACCTATGGGCTTTGAGCCATCTATACTGCTTTCTGTCCCCACATAGATACGACCAATATCTTGTGGTTTCACATTGGGATTTTGCTCGAGGAGTTGTATCACTGAGCCAGCAGCTAAGGTTACCACATCCTCGTCTACGTCACATACAGACATATTTCGTAGCCCAAGGCCGTGTATTAGTTTGGCGGGCTCTATATCGCGCGCATTGGCAAGATCTTCAATGGGGAGGTATAAGGATGGGGCCTTCAGGGCTAGATCATGTATTCCAAATGTGTCATTCATTTTTTTTATGGAAGTCTATAGGTGAATGTGTTAATACTCATACCCGCACCTACAGATGCCAGAACAAGTAATTGATTTGAAGCAAACGTATGGTTGGGTAGGTGGCCTTTGTCAATCATATCGTAAAGTATAGGGACCGTTGCCACAGAGTTGTTTCCCATTCTATCTAGAATAAGCGGCATTTTATTTTTTGGCATTGCCTCATATCCGTAGAGCGAGTATAATCTGTTTCCTATGGCAACATCCATTTTTTCGTTTGCTTGATGTATTAGTACTTGTGAAACACTCTTTAGGTCTATTTTGCTTTTGTCGAGACAGGATTTTATTGCTTTGGGTACTTCTATGAGGGCATAGTTGTAAATTTTTCTACCGTTCATCTTGATATAGAGGTCTTTACTCTCTTGTTCTCCGTAGGTTGGTCCCATGGTAAGATAATTAAGATCTGCAGCTGCATGTGTCAAAGCGCTATGAGCGATTATCCCAATTTCTTTTTCTGATTCTATTGCAGAAAGCACAACGGCACCGGCACCGTCAGAAAATATCATAGAATCACGATCACTAGGATCTACGTTGCGTGAGAGGCTTTCAGTTCCAATAACTAAGCAGGTCTTAGCATGGCCACTCTTGATATATACGTCTGCTTGTATCATAGCTTGTACCCAACCTGGGCAACCAAATATGATATCGTAGCTCACGCAGGTCGGGTTCTTTAGCCCTAACTTATTTTTAACTTTGGCTGCCAAACTTGGCATCATCTCTGGAATAGTCGAACCGTGCTGGGTATCGCCAAAATTATGAGCTACAATGATTTGATCAATAGACTCTTTGTCTATTCCGGCGTCGGCAATGGCTTTTTCTGCAGCCAGTGCGGCCATATCGGAAGATAGCATTTCCTCAGGCATGTACCTACGTTCTTTTATCCCGGTAATATCATAAAATTTTTGAATTATTTCTGAACTGCTTGTAGCAAAAGGTGTCCCGTCTTGATTGTAAAAGGAACTTTTCTTGAAATGACTGTTTTTGATGTGCTCCGTGGGAAGGTAGTGGCCAGAGCCTATTATTACTGATCTAATCTGTGACATAACGCAATGACAAATAGCTTGTTTTTTATTGATTTTGAATGCCAATTATTATATTGTATTTATGATTTATAAATCACTATATATAGTGTAAAATGCTTATTTTGAACAGGTTAAAATAAAAAATAAATTAACTATAATTTATGCTCTTGCCCGAGTAAATACAGGCAGCAGTGTATGACATATTTCAAATGTCAATGGCATACCTACTAAAAGGTATAGTAGCCTTTCTGGTGTGTCTGGTGGTGGTGGTCCAATTTAAGCTACCAATGCTAATTGTTTACTTTTGTATTTGTGCCACTCACCACAGAAATATCCGATATACAAGTTGATCCTCAAATCTTATCAGATATAAAAGAGGAAGCTCAGGTGATCGTACATTGCTCGTTCTATAATGACTCCAATGTATACGCTGGAGATATGGGGCTACGGGTATGGAAGGAGACTTTTTTGATAGATGAGGCTACTGGCCTAAAAGTACCCATGATAAAAGCATTGGGGATCGTCTATCAGCCGGACTGGTACTTCTTAGTCCCGGGAGAGACCAAACGGTTTACGCTTATTTTTGAGGCATTGCCCAAAAGCTGTGTTTCGTTTACACTCGTAGAAATTATCAATCAGCCTGGGGCGTTTATGGTGACGGGTATTTTAAGAAACAATTCAGATATTTATCATGCTAGATTAGACTAAATCGTCTGTTACTTGCACATTGTGTTGTTCCAACTCAGCGAGGTGTTCATTTACCAAAAAAGACTCCGGTTGAAAATTAGAGTCTCTGTTCTTTCGCTGTTCTTGCCTGTGAATGCTGCGTACATATCGCCGTACATCTTCTTTATCATTAAGTAGTAATCCCGGTACAGGGACGTTTTCACCGCTGCTGTCTTTAGCCACCATGGTAAAATAACTGGAGTTACAATGGTTGGATTTGCCGGTCTGTATATTTTCGGAATCTACACGTACGCCTACGACCATACTGGTTCTTCCTGTGAAGTTAATCGACGCCCTTAGGGTTAATATCTCACCTACTTCAACGGGATGCAAGAAATCTACCCTGTTGACAGATGCTGTCACACAATAGTGACCACTGTGCTTGCTCGAACACGCAAATACAACTTGGTCCATCAGATTTAGAATATGACCGCCGTGTATCTTTCCGCTAAAATTGGAGTGAGAAGGAAGCATTAACTCAGAAAGTGTGATTTGTGATTGCTCTGCAGTTTTGTAATCCATGCCACGAAGATAAGCGTCTATTTACGTTAGATGCACAAAGTACTTCTTCAACGAGCGGATAAATGAGTGTGACAAAACTCCTTTTTTATTCTTTATCCAGCTGGGATAAAAAAGCCTCTGCTCGCTCCAAATGCGCATCCATTTTAGGTCCTTCCATCTTCTTAGCTAGGTTTACCATCATTCCCATACGGGGGTTTTTGCTAAAAGCTTCGCGGTTCACATGAATAAATCGCCAGTACAAGGCATTCCATACTTCACACCATTCGCCTTTGGGGTAGTCGCTCATTTTGAGTACATAGTTACTCCCGCTACAATACGGCTTGGTGGTCATTAGTCCGCCATCTGCGTATTGCGTCATACCATATACATTAGGTACCATTACCCAATCGTATGCATCTACGTACATCTCCATAAACCAGCGGTAGACTTCATCTGGATCAAACTCGCAGAGCAACATAAAATTGCCAAAAAGCATCAGTCGCTCTATATGGTGGGAATATCCTGTTTTGAGTAGCTTCTTGATGGTACTATCGAGGGGTACAATTCCGGTGGTCCCTTCCCAAAAACTCAGAGGTATCTTGCGCTCGTATCCCAAGTGGTTGGTTGTTCGTTGCTTCACACCTTCTAAGGAATAGATGCCCCGTATAAACTCCCTCCATCCGATTATTTGACGAATAAATCCTTCTAGACTGTTTAGTGGAAATTGCTGCTTTTTGTGTGCTATGAGTACTTCGTTTATGATTTGCTTTGGACTAAGCAATCCAATGTTGAGCATTGGAGTGAGGACAGAGTGCCACAACCAATTTTCATCTTTTACTAGTGCGTCCTCGTAGTCTCCAAATTTTACAAATCGCTCGCTAATAAAGGATTGAAGGTGCCTTTCCGCCTCCGAATGCGTAGTGGGATAGTAGCATGTATCTACGCTTCCATAGTTGTTGGCGAAGTGCTTTTCTATGTAGGCTTTTGCTTCATCAGTATAGCTATTAGGCTCAGGATACTTTACTGTTGGTATCGCCTCGCTTTTAGGTACTTTCTTTCTATTCTCTGCATCAAAACTCCACTTACCTCCCAAGGGTTTCTCGCCATCTTCGAGCAGGATCTTGTATTTTTTACGTTGTCCGGTATAGAAATTAGCCATCAGATATTTCTTCTGCTTGCTTAGTGTTTCAGTAATTTCTTCTGCAGATTCTATAAAGTTGGGGTTGGTAAATGTATTAAGTTTTAGACCATTCTGCAGTGCAAAACGCTTGATCCTTCTTTCCAATAAATAATCGTCAGTCAGAGTATAATAGATGTCTTCTACACCCTTGTCACTCAAGGATGAAAAGAGGTCTGCTAACGTATCTATAACATGAAATTCTACATAGTTTACAGTCGCTCTGTTGGCGATATAGTCTGCGTAGTATTTCATACTCGCACGATGTAAAACAAGTTTTTGCTTGTGGAAGGTGTACTGCGAAAAATACAAATCATCCTCGATGAGATAGATCTCATCACAGGTGTCTACTAACTCAGATTCCTTGTAGAGTTGGTGTGGGAACAGAAGTCCTATTTTAGCCATAAATTTCTATATGTTTGGTCTGCGTCGTATCGTTCTGCTTGTCCTTTGGTATTGAATTTTCTGAATGGTCTAGGGTCATGACCCACCCCCGCTATGTACATCCAATTGCCATAGTTGCTCGCAGGGTCATAGTCTATGAGTTGACTTTCTAAGTATGCTGCACCCCATCTCCAGTCAATACCTAGGTCATGTATAAGGTAGCTGGCCACGTTCTGTCGGCCGCGGTTGCTCATCCATCCTGTGGCATTTAGCTCCCGCATATTAGCATCTACCAGATCGTCTCCTGTGTGCCCGTACATCCATTGTTCAAACAAGTGTTTATCCTGTTTACTTGAAATAACTTTTCGCTGTATTCCACCTTTTTGAAAGAATGTGTTACCGTGTAGTTGTAACTGTAGTTGGAAGAAGTCTCGCCACAGCAATTCGAAAATAAGCCAATAGGTAGAGGCATTAGATACTATGGTGTTTTCATAGTGCACGATGTAATCAAAAACGGTGCGCGCAGAAATGTTTCCTAAAGCGAGCCATGGACTTAGTCTGCTACTATAGTCTGTGCCTACCATTCCGTTGCGAGTTTCTTTGTAGGTAGCTATATGGTGGCTATCATACAGGTAATATTTCAACCGATTGAGGGCTGGGTTTTCTCCTCCTTTTAACTCAAAAGAAATAGAATTTTTGGGTATAGGTGGTAGTGCTATCGTTTTTGAGTAGGCTCCCGATTCTCCTACCTTATTTTTGAATGGTGTAAACGTTTTGGGCATTTGGTGTAGTTCAAACGGCAAGTTATTTTGATCCACTAATGTGAAATGATCAAAAGTATAAGCCGCCTCAGAGTGCAATTTAAGAACGGCTGTCTCTTGTTTTCGTTCTTCGGTACCATAGCACCTTTGGTAGGTGAGTGTTTTGGTCTTTAAAATAGCACTTTCATGCAGTTCTTTTACGTTGTTAAATATGTGAAAATCAACACCTAAAACATCCAATTTGGCTGCAAGTTCCTGCAGGGATTCATTCAAAAAAATCTTTCTTTTTTTGCTTACCCACTCAAAATTCAAGGGATGCAGTGCAGTATATTTATCTTGGTGTACATAGAATGCAGTTACTTCTGTAAAGTCATCTAATCGAGACAATATCTCATGATCTGTTACCCGCTGGTCGTTTCGAAACCAGTGTACAATCGATTTATTTTTTATTCCGTTTACAGCGTTCACTACAGTATTTTACGTTGTCCCAGCTACGTTCCCATTTTTTTCTCCAGTTGAATGGGAGCCCGCAAGTGAGGCATATTTTTGAAGGAAGATTCGTTTTTTTATGCATAGCATAGTGGGGATGCTGGATTTATCATTTAGGCGACGTATATCACTTGTATTACTCCATGCAATTGGATATTAGCCTGTCGCGAGACTACTCATGCCACCGTCTATCCCTATAATTTGACCGGTCATCCATTGTGCTTTATCGCTAATCAGAAACTGAGCCATATGAGCAATGTCAGATGCTTCTCCGATTGTTTTTAAAGGATGTCGATTTTCGGCGCCCTCTCGTTGCTTATCGTTGCGAAGCAATTTTTCTGCAAGAGGAGTATCTGTGAGGCTAGGAGCGATGCAATTAATGCGCACCGTTGGAGCGTATTCTGCTGCTAGTGCTCTGGTAAGGCCTTCAACGGCTCCTTTGGCACCTGCTATACTGCTATGAAAAGGCATGCCTTTCTGTACCGCTACAGTGCTGAAGAGTACAATACTTGCATGGTCAGATAGTTTTAAGTTTGGCATGTACTTTTTGATTGTTTTTACTGCGCCAAAGTAATTGACACTCATGTCATGCTCAAAGTCAGACATTTTTAACCCTCTGAAGGGTTTTAGATTGATACTGCCTGGGCAATATATTAATGCGTCTATAGCACCTTCTACTTCAGGGAAGTTAGGGTCTTCTGCTGTAACATCCACGTCTCCTTGGCTTCTACTTATTAGAATAGTGGTTACTCCGTCACTAGTGAGCTGCTCATTTAGAGCTGCACCTATTCCCGTATTCCCGCCAACTATCAATACTCGTTTTGTCATAACTGTATAACGCAGATTGTTCGAGATGGTTTGTCTTGGCTTGAACAAAGTATGGGGACATACGTTCTTAGAAGGATGTCTTTGCCCAGGGTAAATATCGTGTGGCTCAAAAGAGATTTGAGGCTCAATGACCATGCACCATTGCAAAAAGCTGTGGTAGCAGGTTTGCCAGTGGTGTTACTGTACATTCTAGATAACAGTGTGGTAGGCGAAAAGCACTATGCTCATCGGCATTGGCAGTTTGTACGAGACTGTTTAGTGAGCATAGGTAAGGCGTTAAAGGCGCACAACCAACTACTCACCGTAGTGCAAGGGGATAGTATCTCAATATTTGAAGAGATTAATAAAGTGTATGATGTGCAGAATATTTACTCGCATCAGGAGACAGGCTTGAATGTTACGTATGCGATAGATAAAGCCCTGGCAAAATGGTGTGCCTCCAATGCCATTGAATGGCATGAGGAACAAGCTAATGGCGTCATTCGAGGTATTGGCAACCGGACCGATTGGGTAAAAATGTGGTATGCTTACATGCATGACGATCAGGTTGTTTTTGAACTAGAAAAGCTGATGACGGCAAGGCCAGACCTTCCTAATTACGTATGTCACTATTTTAAAGATCTTGAGATAAATAGTGAGATACAACGGGGTGGTGAGCAGCGAGCACATCAGTTATTGGAAAGTTTTAGAGATGAACGAGCTAAGAGTTATATGTATCATATCTCAAAACCAGCAGAAAGTCGTGAATCTTGTAGCCGACTATCGCCACATTTAGCGTGGGGTAGCGTGAGTGTCCGGCAGGTGTATCAAGCTGCTTACCTTGCCAAAAAGAGTGGGAATAAACGAAATTTGAATGCGTTTTTGTCACGATTGAGATGGCATGATCATTTCATCCAAAAATTTGAGCAGGAAATAGAAATGGAGTTTGTGCCGCAGAACAAAGCTTACACTTATATCAAACGTGAGCGGAATGAGGACTATATAAGGCGTTGGGAAAGTGGCACTACAGGAATCCCCTTAGTGGACGCATGTATGCGATGTGTTACACAGACGGGTTACCTTAATTTTAGAATGCGTAGTATGTTGGTTTCCTTTCTTACCCATGCACTGCTTCAAAGTTGGGAAGATGGCGTTCATTTCTTGGCACAGCAATTTACGGACTTTGAGCCCGGTATTCACTACCCGCAGTTTCAGATGCAGGCTTCAGTTACGGGTATCAATACTATCCGAATCTATAACCCTACCAAACAAGCTCAAGAGCACGATCCATACGGTCTATTTATCAAAAAATGGGTGCCCGAACTGGGAGACTTCCCCAAAGAGTATATTCACGAACCGTGGAAAATGAATGAGATGGAGCGGGTGATGTTTGGGGTAAAGACAAACTATCCTTCACCCATGATTGAGATTACTACGGCCTTGAAAGTAGCTAGAGAAGAGCTCTGGGGAAACAAACGCTCCACTGCTGTGCGAGCTGGAAGAAAGGAAGTGCTCGATAAGCATACCATAAAGGGAAGAAAAAAGCAATAACTACCCGTGTGACACGTCTCCATCGGAGACTTTTCTGGTGTAGGCGCACACAGAGTGGAGTATGCGTAGCAAAATAGAGGTAGTCTATTTATAGTTTAGGTCTTCTATGATTTGAAGACTTTCATATACATATGGGTCCTTGCTTATACTTTTTATCCAATCGTTGTTGCGCTTTTGGCGAGACTCCTCCGTATTAATAATGGTGAGATCAGCACTCGTATTTGTTACTTCAAAGCTATCTATGACACGTTTTTTGAGTACAGCGAATTTTTCACTTTCTTTTTTGTCTTTTTCTTCTTGGACTGCATATGCACTTAAGTTAAGTGGGTATGTGTTGTCTGCACGTTCTCTTTCCCAGCGACGAGCGTTCTGCTCTATTAGTTGAAAAGTTTCGCTTTTTTTCACGCGAGCTTGACTCTTTTTATAGACTTTAACGGGTATGCTAAAGTGTTTTGCGTCATAATCAGAACTTGCTATTTGGTCCCAAGCCATAGGGTAATCGTTTTCTTTTTCTCCTGTTTTGATGTACATATAGTTGTCGGGCAACAGTATGTCGGAGCTTACTCCTTTGAGTTGTGTGGCGTCACCATTAATTCTATAAAATTTCTGAATGGTAAGTTTCACGCTTCCGAGGTCAGGCACATCTTTGCTGCGTACAGCTCTGTTAAGGTCCAAGAAACGTTGGACGGTTCCTTTACCATGTGTAGATGATGATCCTACAATTACGGCTCTACTGTAGTCTTGCATGGCAGCGGCCATTATTTCAGATGCCGATGCACTAAATTCGTTCACCATAATAACCAATGCTCCATCCCACTCTGCTCCGGCATATCTATCTTCGAGTACTTGAGCTGTTCTGCCCTTTTCTTTTACTTGTACAATAGGACCTTGATCTATAAAAAGCCCTCCCATTTTTACAACGTCATCCAGTGAGCCACCACCATTATTTCTTAAGTCCAATATGATTCCCTGTACACCTGCATTTTTAAGTTTCTCTACTTCTGCTTTTACATCTTTCCAGCTAAACCTACCCCGGGGATTTCTGAAATCAGCATAGAAGCTAGGTAGATATATATAACCTGCAGTTAGGTTGTCATTGTCTTTTACTAGTAGAGACTTAGCGTAGGTTTCTTCAAGAACGACTACATCTCGGGTAATGGTTACATCTTTTTGGGACCCGTCTGGTTTACGCACTGTCAAGGTTACTTTCGTTCCTTTTTTACCGCGTATAATTTTTACGGCGTCACTTATCCTCCAATCCACTACATCTATGGGTTCTTTGCCTTCTTGAGCTACTTTTAAGATCAAGTCATTGGCTTGCAAGTCTCCCTGCAGCGATGATGGTCCACCGGGGATTACATTGGTTATTTTTATATAGCCGTCTTTCTCTTGTAGTTGAGCGCCAATACCTTCTAGCTTGCCACTCATTTGTATGTCGAAATCTTCTTTTTGAGCAGGTGGAAAATAGTTGGTATGCGGATCGTACACGCTTGTAATACTATTGATATACATGGACAAACGCTCCTTACGGTCTAGTCTTTGTAACCGTTTGTAATAGTCTTTGTGTGTCTTTAAAACACCTTTTCTTGCTTTAGCTTCAAGAGAGTCCAGCGACACTGGCACAACCACAGTATCAGAAGTTTCTAGCACCTTATCCTGTGCTATTTTATCGGCATATAATCGTGTGAGAACATTGTATTTCAAGTACTTACGCCAGCGGTCTTTCAGTTCGGCTGGTGTGTTTACGTAATCTATTTCATCACCAAAAGTGACTTCTTCATCGGTATTAAAATCAAACGGTTGAGCGAGAATCTCTACAAAATATCCTTCAGTCTCTGTCATTTGACGATCTAATATGTCCAGAGATTTTTCAAATAATGAGTAGGTTCCATTCTTAGTTTCATCATCTATCTTGGTTTCGTATACCTTTAGATCATCTACATCACTTTGTAGTAAAAGACGCTTATTGGCATCAATATTTTCAAGGTAAGTATTGAATGCTTTTTGAGAAAAGTCATCGTCCACAACTGGTGCATCGTAATGAGCGCTTTGCAAACTTGCATTAATAACTCTCATCAGTATGTTCTCCCCTGATTCGCTTGTTTTTAGATAAAAACCAAAAACGACAAACAGTATGGGAGTAATTAGGAAGAATGTATTTTTTAATTTCATGTATTTTGTCCTGTGCAAGCGTAGCAATATGAAGTGAAAAGTGACAATAAAACGCTTGAGGATACCAAGGTAACGAAATAAACCATGCGGTGTTTCATTTCACTGCTAAAAACAAAAAAATACCGACCAAATAATTGACCGGTAGTTTATTCGTTTATAGGTTTTTGCTTGTCTTAGCTAGTACATCTCAAAGCTAGAAAAGAAGAATGAAGCTTCGCCAGCTGCATTTTCGTCACTATCGCTTCCGTGTACAGCGTTCGCGTCTATAGATTTAGCATACTTAGCACGTATGGTTCCTTCTGCTGCTTCTGCAGGGTTGGTGGCACCTATCAAGGTTCTAAAATCGGCAACCGCATTCTCTTTTTCTAATACTGCGGCTACTATTGGTCCAGAGATCATAAAGCTTACAAGATCATTGAAAAATGGACGTTCACGATGGATACCATAAAATGCTTCTGCTTGCTCTTTGCTGAGATGAAGATACTTCATAGCTTTGAGCTTAAAACCGCCTACTATGAAATCATTGATTACGTTCCCTGTGTGGCCGTTTGCTACTGCATCTGGCTTTATCATTGTGAATGTGATGTTTGACATTACTATTTTCTTTTGTTAAATGGCCGCAAAAATAGATATATCTCTTTCTTTTTACGAGTTTTGTCTCAAATAAATAGAGCGTGCAAGATACTATAAAACATAATCTAGAAGAACTACGTAAACACTCGGGACAGATAATAATAACGACTCATTACAAGCCCGATGGTGATGCCATGGGATCCAGTCTTGGTCTTTACCATTACTTAAAAAATGCAGGGATTGATAGTCAGGTGGTTACACCTACAGACTACGCTGAGTTTTTACACTGGTTGCCGGGCAACGATACAGTGGTAGTGTACGAGCAAGAGACAACCCGCTGCAAAGAACTAATAGACAATGCGGCTTATATCTTTTGTTTGGATTTTAATGCACTTGGCCGTATCAATGATATGGGTGAGTACATCAAGCACTGTGATGCTAATCTTGTTATGATAGATCACCACCAGGATCCACAGGATTTTGATGACGAGCGATTTATAGAAATAGGGGCTAGTTCTGCATGTGAATTGGTATATAGGTATGTGCAGACACACCTAGACCCTAGCCTGATGACCAAGGAAATGGGAGAGTGTATATATACGGGTTTGATAACAGACACGGGCTCTTTCCGTTTTGGTAGCACCACAAGTACCACCATACGCACTGCAGCAGATTTGATGGACTTGGGTGTGGTTCCAGATAGAATATACCGTTCATTATTTGACCAGAATAGACTGGAAAGACTCCAACTACTGGGTTATTTTCTGGCAAATAAAATTGAACTCATTGAAGATGGCAAAGTAGCCTTGGCTCATATGACCGTAGATGAGCTTAATAAATACAACGTTATCACTGGAGATACTGAAGGTTTTGTGAACTACGGATTGGGTATAAAAGGGGTACAGATGAGCGCCCTTATTATAGATAGAGACTACTTAGTGAAAATGAGTTTTCGGAGTGCAGAACATTTTCCGTGCAACGAGTTTAGTGCAGACTTTTTCAACGGAGGTGGTCACAAGAATGCTGCCGGTGGCGCAAGCAAAGATTCACTAGAAAACACCTTGGCCAAGTTTAAAGAATCAATAAAGACTTACCGCAATCACTTTAAATGAGAAAGGTATTTTTTGCTTTTGTGGGTATTGTGCTACTGTGGTCTTGTAACGACAAGCCTATGGATAAACTTGGAAACGTAACGTATAGTAGAGGCGGAAAACCGTGCGAAACTGCTAGAAGAAATCATTGGCTTATGGATATAGAGGCCCGTGATGCTTTAGATTCTGTATACCTCAATACGATTCAACTAGGTAGAAAAATAGAAGTGCATAGGTTGCAATTAGACAGTAGCTCTACGCTCTATACGCTGCTAGTGCAAACATGCAAAGGTGATAGCTTGAAGCTACACGTATCAGCCAAAGAGTTTTACACGTCTATGAAGGGTTCAGTCCCTGCACATTTGAAAAGCGATGATCAGATTACTGTGTATATTTGGATGCGGGACAAACTGACCGACGCAGAGCACATATCGTATAAAAAAGTGTATGAAAAGGATGCAATACGAAGGTATATAGATAACCAGCGGTGGAAGGGTATAAGTGACAGTGAAACAGGTATTGTATACGAAAAATTAAAAAGCAACAGTGGTCCTCAACCTATCAAGAAAGCCAAAGTGAAGTATATCATAAAATCACTCAATGAACAGTTTATTGCAAGCAGTCGAGGAGACAGACTGCTAATGTTTGATGCAAGTGACAAAGGCGTTTTGGGCGGTATCCGCTTCTTGGTAAGCAAACTCGGACTGGGGGAGAGTGCAAGGGCTATAGTTCCATCGGGTATGGCATACGGTGCAAGCGGCAATACTAGGGTGCCCGGATATATGCCAATACTGCTCGAGGTAGAAATAATAGAGATACTTGAGTAAGCTTAAAGGTATATCGTCTTCTTGGATGCAGCTTTGGGCAGCACTGGACAACTCATGCAAAAAAAAATATTCCAAAATGGTTGGGTTGAGTATACTAATCGCCATAATGGAAATTGGTGGGATTGGTGTTTTATTGCACACGATACTGTCTATCCTTAAACCTACATTTATACTGCACAACATCCTTACGCGGTTTGTATACCATGAGCTTGGTATTGCAAATGAGAAAACATTTGTTATGGTGATGGCTGTTATTCTGTTTATTGTGTACTTGGTGAAAAATATCGTCCTAGTTCAGATTAATAAAGTACAAGTAAAATGGGCTTTTGAGATCACATCAATCGTATCTAACAAGCATTACAAACACATAGCTAGTAGGGAGTTGCGTTATTTTTATGAGCGCAAGTCAGCAGACATAGTAAATGAAATTGTATCTATTACGGTATCTTTTACAGATACTATATTACTCTCAAGTGTGATGCTGCTATCGGAACTTAGCATCGTGATAATGATGCTAACTGCCATTTTAGTGTACAACCCATTTCTCTTTGTTTTCAGCTTTGTCTCCATTATCCCTGCAGCTGCCTTTTTGGTATATCTCAATAGGAATAAACTTGCCGAACAGGGGAGTAAACTACATTTAGCTTTCCCATTTTTATATGAGAATATTGTGGAACTCACCGCTGGCATTGCACAGGTTAAACTTTGGAACAGCGCAAGCCATTCATTTAAGAAGTACGAAAAGATAAAAAACGAGATCTATAAACTGAATAAGAGTGTTTACATCAAATCACACCACGTGCCACCTCGCATCTATGAGGTAGTAGCTATCGCTGGAATATTGTGTGTAGTGCTCTATGGTGTTTTGGGTGAGATTGGAACAAGTGCGATAATATCCTCTATTTCTATATATGCAGGAGTATCGTTCAGGCTATTGCCTAGTATGAATAGGGTGATAGGTGCCTCCAACTCCTTGTCTACTCACAATTACATCATAGATTTTATAAAAGACGTAGACACAGATTTAGTGGATGCTAAGGTGGGAACACTCTCTTTTGAACATTCTCTCTCTCTGTCCAATGTAAGTTTTGGATACAGCAGCGATAAACGAATCTTAGATAACCTTAGTTTGGATATTAAAAAGGGGGAGTTTATTGGTCTGGTAGGAAATAGTGGAGCGGGTAAATCTACGCTGATGAACGTCCTATGTTCACTATTGGAGCCGCAAGGCGGAAATGTCCTTTTAGATAGGAAGGAGTTGTCTAGAGAGCAAAAAGCAGCCTATCAATACTTGTTTTCGTATGTGAAACAAGATGTGTTCATGCTCAATACTAGTATACTACACAATGTGGCATTTTTGGATGATGAGCCAGATGTAGAACGGGTATGGAGTTGTTTGGAAAAAGTGAGTCTAACAGGCTGGGTAAAAACGTTGCCAAATGGAGTTGATACCTCAGTGGGAGAGGTTGGTAAACAGGTAAGTGGTGGCCAACGCCAACGAATAGCCATAGCAAGGGCATTGTACAAAAACACAGAAGTGTTCATATTTGATGAAGTGACTAATAACCTGGATACAACTAGTCAAGAACAAACACTGGCGGCTATCAAAATATTGAAGTCTGAAGGCAAGACCGCTGTGTTTATTACGCACAAAGAAAGTGAGCTAGTGCTATGCGATAGCGTTTATTCGCTAAAGAATAAAAAGCTAGTTCAAGATAAATAATTTCCAGCGCGCGCACCTACAGGCGCACTACTGTGCTGGTTTTTTTTGGGCGGTACTGCTGGATACTACTCTAGAATGGATGCTAAACATGTGTAGCCTATGCTACCATCTAATTAGGGCGCTGGCCCATGTAAAACCACTACCAAACGCAGCTAAGCATATAAGATCACCCTCTTTCACTTTTCCTGCTTGTTTTGCCTCTGCTAAAGCGATAGGAATAGATGCTGCGGTTGTGTTACCGTACTTCTGTATATTGTTAAAAACTTGATCGTTGGAAAGGCCCATTTTCTTCTGTACAAATTGCGAGATACGAAGATTTGCTTGGTGCGGTATTAGAAGGTCTATATCTGTAGATTGTAAGTTATTTTTGATTAGTGCTTCTCCTATGACTTGAGGAAAACGTGTTACGGCATGCTTGAAAACGAATGTACCATTCATATACGGATAGATGGCTTGGTCATCCTTCCCATCATTATCAATTATTTCGGGTACCCATCTGCGAGTACTTGGCCCTATTAGGGTAAGTTCCTCTGCGTGCTCGCCTTGTGCATGTAGATGGGTAGAGAGTATACCTCTCTCGGCACTTGGACTTTTGCTCACTATGGCTGCTCCAGCTCCATCACCAAATATTACGGACACACCACGTCCTTTGGTTGTTTTATCTAGGCCACCACTGTGGTATTCTGACCCTACTACAAGGATGTTTTCATACATCCCTGTTTTAATGTATTGGTCTGCTATAGATAGGGCGTATACGAAACCGCTGCATTGGTTTCTCACGTCTAAAGCTCCGATGGTATCTAGACCAAGTTCTTTTTGTAGTGTAACCCCTGGGCCAGGAAAGTAATAATCTGGACTAAGGGTAGCAAAGATGATAAAATCGATAGCTGATTTCTCTATTCCAGCATCAGCAATAGCATTTTTAGAAGCTTCTAATGCCATAGAGGAGGTGCTTTCATCATTGTTTATCCATCTTCTTTCTTTTATACCTGTACGCTCTATAATCCACTCATTATTGGTATCCATTATTTTAGAGAGATCCTCGTTCGTTACTATATTATCTGGCACGTAGTATCCCATGCCTGTTATGATTGCGCTATTCATTGGTGCAATTTAAGAAGAAAATGGAAATATGATTCATAAAAAAGCCCAGTTACTGCAAAGTAACTGGGCTTTTTTATTGGATTTGAAAAATACTATTTCAACTTTCGTGCAACTTCTACTTCGCGGAAGCCTTCTATGAGGTCAAGCTCTTGTAAATCGTTGTAGTTTTTAATCTGAATACCGCACTCGTAACCTTTAGCTACTTCTTTCACGTCGTCTTTGAAACGTTTGAGGGTATCTATTTCACCAGTGTATACAACAACACCTTCACGTATAATACGCACTTTATTGTCGCGGAACATTTTTCCTTCAGTTTGCATACAACCCGCTACTGTACCCACTTTAGTAATCTTGAAGACCTCACGTACTTCAGCAGTACCGGTGATCTCTTCTTTGACATCTGGTGTGAGCATCCCTTCCATAGCAGCTTTTATTTCTTCTATGGCTTGGTATATAATACTGTATTGTTTTATCTCTACCCCTTCACTTTCAGCTAATTTCTTGGCACTAGGCATGGGTCTTACTTGGAAACCAATGACAACTGCGTCAGATGCCTTTGCAAGAAGCACATCATTATCAGTGATCGGTCCAACAGATTTTTGTATAATCTTTACTTCTATTTCTTCGGTAGAAAGTCTTAGCAATGAATCAGAAAGAGCTTCACTACTACCATCTACGTCGGCTTTTATTATTAGTTTTAATTCTTGGAAATTCCCAATAGCTAAACGCTTGCCAATTGTGTCAAGTGTAAGCATAGAAGTAGTACGTATGGATTGCTCTCTTTGCAGCTGCTCTCTCCTATTGGCTATTTCCTTAGCCTGAGATTCATCTGTAAGTACTTGGAATGTTTCACCTGCTGCTGGTGCTGCAGAGAAACCAAGAATAGATACTGGCGAACCAGGACCTGCTTCTTTCATAGCCTTACCACGTTCGTTGAACATTGCTTTTACTCTAGCATAGTGCTGCCCTGCTATAAGTGCATCACCTATTTGCAATGTACCTTCGCTTACAAGCATAGATGCTACAACGCCTCTACCTTTTTCTATTTTCGCCTCTAGTACTGCTCCTTTTGCATTTTTGTTAGGATTTGCTTTGAGTTCTAATAATTCTGCTTCAAGACTTACTTTTTCAAGCAGTTCCTCTATGTTGACGCCATTTTTCGCAGATATTTCTTGGCATTGGAACTTACCGCCCCACTCTTCTACAAGAATATTCATTGCAGAGAGGGATTCTCTAACTCTATCTGGGTTAGCACCGTCTTTGTCTATTTTATTGATTGCAAAAACAATAGGAACATCTGCTGCTTGAGCGTGACTGATAGCCTCTTTTGTCTGCGGCATAACCACGTCATCTGCAGCTATCACAATTATAGCAATATCTGTAACCTGAGCACCCCTAGCACGCATAGCTGTAAAAGCTTCGTGACCTGGCGTATCGATGAAGGTCATTTTGTTTCCGTTTGAAAGCTGCACCTCATATGAGGCAACGTGTTGCGTTATTCCACCTGCTTCACCGGCTATTACGTTTGCGCTACGTATGTGATCCAGTAAAGATGTTTTACCGTGATCTACGTGACCCATTACGGTAACAATAGGGTGACGTGGCAATAAATCGTCTTCTTTATCGTCTTCTTCTTCTATTTCTATAGTTTCGTCAGCATCTACAAAATTTACTTCGTATTCAAACTCCTCTGCTACTATCTGTATCGTCTCAGCATCGAGTCGCTGATTTATAGATACCATTAGACCAAGGGAAAAACATGCGCCGATAATTTCGTTCACGTTCACATCCATCATATTAGCAAGGTCATTGGCCGTTACAAATTCTGTAACGTCTAATATTTTGCTTTCTTCAATGTCTTGTAACTGTTTTTCTTCCCACTTCTTCTTATGCTCTTGTCGCCTAAACTTACGGGCTTTTTGACGCACTTTGCCACCGTGTGATGGTGCTTGTTTGCCAGAAGACATTCTAGAAAGTGTTTTCTTTATTTTATCTTGTATTTCTTTTTGAGATACGACAGGCTTCTCTCCAGGCTTAGCTCTTCCGCTGTTTCGCTCCGTTCTTAGTTTCTCAGCAGTTACCTTCTCTCCTTTTATACGTTTACGTTTTTTCTTTGGCTCGTCTTTGTCCTTTTTCGTGCGTTTTACAGGTGGCTTTATTGTTATTTTACCTAGTACAGTAGTTCCTTCCAGTTTTTTGTATTCTGTATTTACATTTTCTGAAGCTTCTTCTTCTGTACTACTTTCTTCTGTGGTGACCGCTAAGGTTTCCTTTGGCTCAGCTGCTACTTTTTTCTTCGCAACAGGTTTTTCAGTTTTTTTCTTTGGTGCAGGTTTCTCTATTGAGATTTTTCCGAGCACAGTAAGATTTCCAGTATCTTCATCGTTGCTGGCTGGCTTTACCTTTACATCTTTTGGCTTTTCTACAGCTTTCGGTTGTTCTACATCAGGTACTTTTTCTACTTCTACCTTTGGTTCTGGTTTAGCAGGCTCTTCAGCCACTGGTTCTGGGGTTGTTGGTTCCTCAACCTTTTGAGAAGTAGCAGGTTCAGATGTTTCTTCTTTCTCTGTTTTCGAACCAAGTGTAGTGTCTTTAATAAAGATGGTAGACTCTGGTTTGAACTCAGGAGCTGGAGGCTCAGGTTTCTGAACTTCCTTTATTTCGTGTGTTTTTGCATCCTTACGGATGTTTATTTCAAGTTGCTGAGATTCTTCTTTTGCCTGCTTATCTTTCTGATAAAAACCAAGCAAATTCTGATACATAGCTTCATCGAGTTTGGCCGATATTTTGGATTCTACCTCAAACCCTTTTTCGTTCAGGTGTTCTACAATAGTTTTCCAACTTACGTTGAACTCAGTTGCTACCTTGTTTATTCTGTATGTCTTTTTCTTGTCAGCCATCTATTGCTAAGCAGTGTTCGAAAATAGTACTTTAAGTCTTTAAAGTAATATTAATCAAATTCCGCCTCTAGTATTTTCTTAATTTCCTCTATTGTCTCTTGTTCTAACTCTGTACGTGATATGAGGTCTTCAGTGCCCATATCTAGTACACTTTTAGCGGTATCCAAACCGATATTTTTTAATTCATCAATTATCCATGAATCTATTTCGTCTGCAAATTCACCCAAGTCTACGTCCATATCCTCGTCTTCGTTTGTTTCACGGTATACATCTATAGTGTAGCCCACTAGTTTACCAGCCAATTTAATATTGTGGCCTCCCTTACCAATAGCAAGAGATACTTGATCTGCGGGTAAAAATACGTCTGCTTTCCCCTCGCTATCGTTGAGCGCTATAGAAGATACTTTAGCAGGGCTTAAACTACGCTGTATGAGCAATTGTATGTTAGAAGTGAAGTTGATAACATCAATGTTTTCGTTTTTCAACTCACGCACTATACCGTGGATACGGCTCCCTTTCATGCCTACACAAGCCCCAACAGGGTCTACGCGGTCATCATAACTTTCTACAGCTACTTTTGCTCGTTCTCCTGGCTCACGTACTATTTTCTTCACCGTAATAAGACCGTCTAGTATTTCGGGTACTTCTAGTTCAAACAATCTCTCCAAGAATTCTGGAGCTGTTCTAGACAAAATTACTTTTGGATTAGAGTTGTACATTTCTACGCGCAAAACGACTGCTCGTACTGAATCTCCTTTTTTGAAGAAATCACGTGGAATCATTTCGCGTTTTGGAAGAATTAGCTCGTTACCTTCATCATCCAAAATCATGATCTCATTCTTCCAGATTTGGTAAACTTCACCGGTAACAATCTCACCAGAGCGATCTTTGTAGAGTTTGTAGAACTCGTCTTTTTCTAACTCGAGTACTTTACTTAGAAGCGTTTGGCGAGCGGTTAGAATTGTTCTACGACCAAACGAAGCCATATCTATTTCTTCAATAGCTTCTTCTCCTATTTCGTAGTCTTCTTCAAGCTTTTTAGCTTCCTCTATATTTAATTCTTTGTTTGGATCTTCTACTTCACCTATATCTACAATTTCTCTGTTTCTATAAATTTCTAGGTCACCATTATCTGTGTTTACAATCACATCAAAGTTGTCATCTGAACCATATTTTCTTCTAATCATGGTTCTAAATACATCTTCTAGAACCCTCATCATGGTGGCTCTGTCTATGTTTTTGAATTCTTTGAATTCTGAGAAAGATTCTACTAGTTGTAAGCTCATTTCTTTTTTCGTTTAAAGGATATTATTACCGTACTTTTTATTATGTCGTCAAACGCTAGCGTTTGTTTTTCTTTTTTGTGTTTCGAAATAGAAACTGCTATTTCAATGCTGTCTTCTCCTACGCTGATTAGTTCGCCAGTGGAGGTTTTGTCTTCAGCTAAGGCTATTTCTAATTCTCTGCCAATGTGCTGCGGATATTGTCGTTTGTCTACCAAAGGCTCGTCTACACCTGGAGAGGATATTTCATAACGGATAGGTGTCTCATCCTCATATTCTTCATCTAAAATACGAGAAACTTTTCGGCTTAATCGGGCACATGTCTGTATACCGACACCATTTTGTCCATCTATGAAAAAACGCATATCGGTGCCTCGTTCATTGCTTCTTATATTCACAAGAAAGCAATCTGAAGTGGTAAGGTCCTCCTCTATGATTTGCGTTATGAGTTGTTTTACGTCCAAAATTTTAGCTAAGAAAAAAGGGGTCGTTGACCCCTTCCGTTCTTGGATTATTTACTGCAAATGTATGTGATTTGTTCATATCTTGCAACTTGATGAGAGATCACAATATATAAAGTGGTATTTTTGATTTTGAAATTTTAAAATTACATGCGTATGAAAAGCTTATCTACCACTCTCAAAGTTGCAGCATTAGCTGCGGTATCTACCCTCTTTTTGGCCAATAGTGGCGGTAGCCCTGGAGGCAATACGGGTTCTGCGGTAGATGGTGGTAAAACGTGTGCTACCCAGGGAGGGTGCCATGCAGGAAGACCTATTCTGAAGCAGGAGATGATCACAACCAATATACCGGCTACGGGGTACGAACCTGGAAAAAATTATCAGATTACGTTGAGTCCTGAGAGCGAAAAGAGGGCCCAATGGGGGTATGAAATGCTTGTGCAGAGCAGCAGCGGGTCGGCAGTAGGTTCATTTACATCAAATGCGGATGGCAATATAGTTTCGGGCCAAAGTGATAGAATTACACACAAGTTTAATGGAGAGACAAGTAAAACAACTACTTGGGTACTCGATTGGAAAGCACCTGAGGCAGGCGAAGGGGATTTGCAAATATTTGCCTCTGTGCTTGCAGCAAACGATAATAATAACACCGGTGGGGATGATTTAATTATCGATACGCTGGATATATCCGAGAATAGGACTACATCCGTTGCCGATATAATTGGTCAGGAAATAGTGTTGTATCCAAACCCTGTAGTCACCGACCTTCATATAAAAGGTTTTGATGGGTCAAATGGAATGATATCCGTTTTTGATATGCATGGGTCTGAAGTGATTTCAGTACCTTTTGCTACTACGATTGACGTAAGAAACTTGGCTGCGGGTAACTATGTGCTGAAAGCGGCTAACCAAAATGTTACACTCAATAAGACGTTTGTGAAGCAATAATATTATTGCTTTTTGAAAACGTAGATAAGTGAACTCGACGCATCTATGTTGGCTAAAGATACCAAATACGCCCATAGTCCTTTGAGTACTGTGATGGGTAAAAAAGTGAATGAACTTTTGTAGCCAGCGCTCACCATGGCATTAAAGAATGGGTCTAACGGCAGTCTGTATTTCTGTTCTAATTCAAACCCTCGGTTAGCGGCAAACTGTTCTATACTTTGGGGCGTAAAGTGCCATAAGTGACGCGGAGTATCATAGGCAGCCCAGTGTTCACCGTACATTTTAGCATCGGCACTATTGCAATTTGGTAGAGCAAGTATTAGTCTACCGTCTGCTTTTAGCGATGCGGCAAACAAATCAAAATACGCATCAAAAGTATAGACATGCTCAAACACATGCCATAGCGTGATTAGGTCAAAATCAGTATCCAGTTTATTATTGAGAAAATCAGAAGGAACATGTGTTTCTATAGCAAATTTGTCTTTGCAGAGATTACGTGCTTTATCACTGATTTCCACACCTGTGGTGGCATATCCATTTTGATGCATGTGGTTTAGGAAGTATCCAGAACCAGACCCGATATCCAATAATTTCTTTCCAACACCTAGTTTTTGAATTTTGCGAAGCTTGTACCCCAGCATTATTTCTCTGGCTTTGTGGTATATTCCGTATACGAGCCCCTTATTGGTATCGCTATGTTCTACGTACTCTTCACTGTTGTAGTAAGGGCCTATGTCGCCTTCATTTGGTGCATTGTCCGTGAACTTAAAGCCGCACGATTCGCACTCATGAATATCAAAAACTTCTTTTGATACTAACCAATCGGGCACTTTTTTAAAAAGCTTAAATCCATTATGGTTACAAACTGGGCACGTATTTATAGAAAATGAAGTAGACAATTATTCTTCCTTTTAGTATGTGCAAATAACCGTTTTAATGGCTCGTGGAACAAATATCCTCAATTATTTATAGTAGGAACCAACGTTTGTTTTGCTCTATTCGTCTTCTCATTGATAGTATCTGTAGAGTTTATGAACTAAATATTTATTTTCGCCGATACTTAAGAATAACACTCAATATTAACCGAATGAATAATTTTAAAAGAATAAACACCATCTTTGGGTGGGTTACTTTCCTTATTGCACTGGGGGTATACATCCTTACACTTGAGCAGTCCGTGAGTTTATGGGATTGTGGAGAGTTTATTTCAGCATCTTATAGATTACAAGTAGTTCACCCTCCAGGGGCTCCTTTGTTTTTAATGCTGGGAAGATTATTTAGCATTTTTGCAGAGGCGGGCACCAATGAGGTAGCTATCGCAGTAAATATGCTAAGTGCAGTTGCGAGTGCAGCTACTGTGATGTTTACATTTTGGATTACTTCACATTTTGCTAAAAAAATATTAAAAGTAGACTTAAACACCTCATCTGTAAATTTAGGAGATGCTATTGGAATAGTAGGTTCTGGTCTTGTAGCTGCTTTGGCTGTTACATTTATGGATACATTTTGGTTTAGTGCGGTAGAAGCAGAGGTATACGCAGGATCATCTTGTTTTATGGCCTTGGCTTTTTGGGCTATTTTGAAGTGGGAGAAAGTAAAAGACGAACCTCGTTCTGATCGATGGATTGTTTTTATAGCGTACATAGTTGGGTTAGGTATAGGTCTTCACCTCCTTAATATACTGGTAGTGCCCGCTGTATTTTTATACTACTTTGTAAATAAGTATGGTACATCCGTAAAGAATGTTTTAAAAGCAGCTGTGATTGGATTTGGTTCCATCGCTTTATTGCAATGGGGTATAATACCACTGACACCTGCAATAGGTGCTTGGTTTGATATGATTTTTGTTAATAGCCTTGGATTGCCGTTTAACTCTGGGGTATTGTTCTTTATGGTACTCATCTTTGTAGCGGTTATTTTTGGCTTGAGATACACAGCTAAAGTCAACAAGCCGATTGCCAATCTAGTTATCCTTTGCTATGCTTTTATCATGATAGGGTTTAGCTCCTACTCAATGGTAGTTATTCGTTCCATTGCAGAGCCTGCTATAGATATGAATGACCCTCAAGACGCGCAGAGTTTACTGAGCTACATTAATCGTGAGCAATATGGTTCCAGACCATTGGTTTATGGCCCGTATTGGAATGCTAGGCTGACGGCTATAGACGATGGAAACACACAATACAGACGTGGTGAAAATGAATATCAAGAGGTTGGTACAAAGCAGGCGCCTGTCTATGATGACCGCTTTTCTACTATTCTACCTCGGATGGGAGATATGTCTGAGAAGTCTAACTACTACCCCATTTGGTGCGGAATGGACGATATGTTCATGAAAATAAACAGACTGGAGCAGCAAACCAAAGCAGACCCTTCTAATACAGAACTTGCGCAACAGCTTGCTGTTGCGAAGCAAACAAAACCAAAGTTCAGTAATAACCTGAAATTTATGTTCAATTATCAAATGGGTTGGATGTATTGGAGATACTTCATGTGGAATTTCGTTGGAAGACAGAATGATTTGCAAAATGTTACAGGAAATAGTCAGCATGGCAATTGGATATCTGGTATTGATGGTTTTGATGAGTGGAGACTTAATGCACCAATGGAAGTGCCAAGTGACATGCAGTACAATAAAGCAAGAAATACATACTACTTCTTACCATTGCTATTGGGATTACTCGGAATATTCGTAATGTATAAACGTAGCAAAATGGATTTTTATACCGTGCTTGTATTGTTCTTATTTACAGGACTATTGGTCGTGATTTACCTAAACCAACCGCCAATGGAGCCAAGAGAGCGTGATTACACATTTGCAGGGTCTTTTCAGACGTTCTGCATATGGATAGGCCTAAGTGTCCTGTTTTTTGTAGATGTACTCAAGAAATATGCCAACAAGACGGTAATCGCTTCTGGAGCGACAATCCTAGCATTATTTGCTGCACCCTTCCTTATGGCATCTCAAAACTGGGATGATCACGATAGGTCTGATAGATATTTAGCTATTTCCTTTGCTAAAAATTACCTGAGTAGTTGCGAGCAAAATGCGATATTGTTCACCAATGGAGATAATGATACTTACCCACTGTGGTACGCACAAAATGTAGAAGGATATAGAACAGATGTGAGAATAATCAACTTAAGTCTTCTTCCTACAGAATGGTATAGCAGTGCATTGAGGCATAAGGTATTTGATTCTGAAGCATTGCCAATGAGTATACCTGCGGATGAGATGGTATCTGGAAAGAGAGATTATGTGAGATTCTATGACAATAAGACTTTCCCTCAAAATCAATTTTACCCGCTTGATCAAGTGCTAAGCTACGCTACTTCTAATGATGATCGTAAGAAAGAGTATATTTCATCTCGAAGCGAAAAAGATAATTATTTCCCGGTTAAAAACTTTAGTTTAGAAGTAGATAAAGAAGCTGTTATAGCAACAGGCTATATCCCAGCAAAGGATACCGGAAAGATAGTAGACAAAATGTTCTGGAACATAGGTAGATCAGGGCTTAGCAAGGGTGACCTTGTGGTGCTAGATGTAATTGCCACAAATGCCAAAACAGGCTGGAAAAGACCTATCTATTGGACCACTACTACGGGTTCTTCTGTATATTTAAATTTAGATAAATATCTGAGACACAACGGACTTACTTATCAATTAATACCAGTAGAGGCAAGCCGAAATTTACGAGGAATGGACGATATGGACCTTCTGTATAAACGTCTTATGGTAGACTATGAGTGGGGCAACATGGATAAGGGGGAGTTGTTTTTAGACGACAAAGCACAGCTGGTTCCGAGAAACTTAAGAGCCTTATTTGTACAAGTAGCAGATTTTTACTCTCGCAATGGCGATATGGAGAAAGCGACAGCTTTGATAGACAAGTGCAATAGCTCGATGCCAGAAAAGGTATTGCCCATGCGCCTGAATCTAAAAGCCCTCAGTGCAGATATATACTACAGAGCAGGCCAGGTAGAAAAAGCAGATTCATTTACTACGGATATAGGAAATAGGGCATTTGAAATGGCCAATTACTATGGTAAGTTTAAAAGTAAAGGAATACAAAGCGTAGAAAGAGATAGACGCGACAATCTGGATATACTTCGTAACATTGGTGCCCTTACACGAGAGTACAAACGTGACGATTTAAACAAGAAATATACAGACTTATACAACCAGGCAAATACCGTCTATTAACGAATGAGTAAAGAAGGGATAGTCATTGGTTTTCATGCAGTAGAAGACTTGTTGAATAGTGGTGTCACTATCGGTAAAGTGTATGTGAATAACCAGGCAGATACAAGAAAAATAGGAGTGTTGCGTCAGTTAGCAAAAGCAACGGACACTCCATTTTCTATGGTTCCCATAGAAAAATTGAATCGTATCTCTAGAGCGAGCCACCAAGGTGTTATTGCTATAAAAAGTCCAATAGAGTTTGTTCCGCTGGAAGAAACCATAACAAGAATGTTTGAAGAGGGGAAACCACCAAAGGTATTGGTGTGCGATGGAGTTCAAGACATTCGAAATATCGGGGCTATTTCACGCTCATGTTTGGCATTTGATGTAGATCTTATGATTGTAGGAGTAAAGGCAAATGCAGAGATTGGAGAGGGCGCTATAAAATCATCTGCGGGAGCACTGCTCAAATTGCCAGTGGCAAGGGTGAGTAGCCTGAGCAATACATTGGAGTACCTGAAGAGTTGGGGAATACCTCAGTTAGCCGCCACGGAGAAAACAGAAGACATACTTTCTGCAGATTCATTTAAGAAACTGGACTCATATGCGCTGTGGATGGGCAATGAAGATAAGGGATTGTCCAGAGAAAGACTCGCACTAATGGACACCACTGTACGCATAAATATGCCGGGGGGTATAGACTCTTTGAATGTATCAGTAGCAGCAGGGATACTGCTTTATCATATAAGCTCCTTTAAATAAGGGGTTTAGGGTATTTTAGCGGAAGTTTGTCTACTTGAAATAAAAATATATTTTCGCATCACGATAAAGCACTCTTTTTTGATTGTGTATATCAGTATTAATTTAATAAAATTTTTAACGAAATGTATTGGACTTTAGAACTTGCATCTTACTTAGATGACGCACCTTGGCCAGCAACTAAGGATGAGCTAATTGACTTCGCTATCCGTACGGGGGCCCCGCTTGAAGTAGTAGAAAACTTACAAGAATTGGAAGACGATGGAGAGCCCTTTGAAACAATTGAAGAAATTTGGTCAGAGTATCCATCCACGGATGACTACTTTTTTAACCAAGACGAGTTATAACACTCTTTAGCATAACAAATTTGAAAAGCCTTTCTACTACTGTAGAGGGGCTTTTATGGTATACGGACCATGACTTATGAGTAATTCATTGCCTTTTATCCAAGGATTCATAGACTTAAGTATATGGTAGTTTGTCTCAATAGAGCGCGCATACTCTGAAATATTTGGTATATCCTTATCTACTAAAATAGGGACAAAAGGTTCGCTGGCATAGTAGTCCTTATCTTCTATATGAAAGCCAAAGTCTAACGGGGTGTCAAAAATCTGTTTTAGAGCAAGTAAACGAAACATGTAACGAGAGGTTTCTGTATTGAGGTGCAGGTCGTAATAATCGTCTACAAGCTGTTTCGCAAGGTCTCTTCCTATACCTGCCATTCCTCGGTTATATGATGCAGCGGCAAGTGACCAACTGCCAAAGCGTTTATATGCCGCTGTGAGGTAAAGACATGCTGCTTTGGTGCTTTTTTCCAAATGCAATCGCTCGTCTACTTGATTATTTATTCGTAGTCCGTATTCTTTTCCGCTTGATTCCATAAACTGCCATACTCCTTTTGCTCCAATGTGCGAGGTGACGTTTATAAGACCACTCTCAGCTACTGCTAAGTACTTGCAGTCATCTGGTATGCCGTATTGTGCCAAAATGGGTTCTATAATGTTAAAAACACGTTTACTTCGCTTCAACATTAGCATAGTATTGCTTTGCCAGTAGGTGTTTACCAATAGTTCGCGGTCTAGTCGTTCTTTTATTCCGTATTTATTTAAGGGAAGGGATTCTTCTGCAAAAGACAGGTGGCTTGGTATTGGCACAGGATATACCTGGATGCTTTTTTCCATTTTTAAGGCTTGATCTTCTTTTTCCGTATCCTTGGATGAAATGAATAGAAGACTTGCGGTAGTAATTGCTAAGACGAGTATTGTTGCATTTTTGAGCATTGTTGTTGTTCTAAAAAATCATTCCTAGCTCTAGGCTTAGGCTTCGGATAGCTCCACCAGAACCTGTTGCTGGCTTGAGATCCTCAAAACTAATATCCTTGTTGGCATTAGCCAATCCTAATTTTCCACCGATCTGGAAACCTACTACGGTTCCTTGTATGGTATAGTATGCCGCAATTCCGGCATCCAGCGGTCGCATGCCTATATCATTGAGATAGGCTTTTTGTTGTTCCCCTTTGAAAACAGAGGAGAGCCCCAAATAGGAGAGATACGGACCAAATGATAGGGTCTGTTTATTATCCAGTCTATAGGCAGGCATGGCTGCAAAGTCAAGGTAGAATAGTGCTATTTTAGAATAGCCAGTGTCGCCATTACTGAAGCGCGAACCTCTGAAACTAGCCGCATATTCGGTGTATAAGCTCCACGCTTTTTCTTGATTGATGTGGTAATATGCCCCAGCAGTATAGCCAAACTTGGGCCTTGGGTTTTGCAACTCGTTGCCCAAAAGTGTGGAAATATTTATACTCGTTTTTATTCCCAGCTTATGGCTATTGGTCTTGGCACCTTGTGCAAAAGTGCTCAATACACCTAGGGATAATATGGCTAGAACGAGTATTCGCATTATATTTTTTTACCTTTTAGCGCTTTGTTAATTTGTTTGTCCATCACTTTTTCAGCAAACTGACGGGAGTAATTATTGAGCTCATCTGTCATAGAAACGATTAAATTTTTGTCTTTAGCACCTATAGCCTCTTTTATTTTGTCCATTCGTTGGCGTATGACCGTTTCGCTTTCTTGATTCAATAATTCTCCATTTTCTCGGATGAATTTTTCTGTAGCATAAATTAATTGATCTGCCTCTGTAGTAGCCTCTGCTAATCCACGTCTGTCCATATCTTCTTGAGCATTGGTGATACTCTCTTGTAGCATATTCTTTATTTCTTCGTCAGAAATTCCGTATTGTGGTTTCATCTGTACTTCTTGCTTTATGCCGCTTCTTTTTTCTTCAGCAGTTACTTGCAATATGCCATCGGCATTGAGCATAAAGGTCATTTCCACCTTGGGCAAACCTGCTGGCATGGCGGGTATCCCTTGTAGTATAAACTCGCCGAGTTTTCTATTGTCTGTTACCATCTCACGCTCACCTTGATATACGTTTATGGCAAGGTTTATTTGGCCATCTACACTAGTCGTATATTCTTTGCGTAGCTTAGTAGGTATCTTATTGTTACGCGGTATTAGTACATCCATAAGCCCACCCAGTGTCTCTATGCCTAGAGATAGTGGAGTTACATCTAGTAGCAACATGTCTTTTCTATTGCCAGCTAGTATGTCTGCTTCTATTGCGGCTCCCATGGCTACTACTTCATCTGGATTCAAATCATCGTTTACTTTAGCAGAGCTAAAAAATTTTTCTACAGTAGATTTTACTAATGGGGTACGAGTGCTCCCACCTACCAAAATCACTTCTTGTACATCTGCAACGGAGAGTTCGGCATCGTATATAGCGTTTTGGCAACTTTGCATTGTCTTGTCTATAAGTGGCTTAATGGCGTCATTAAGTTGCTCAAGGCGTATGCTTAGGGTAAAATTCGTTCCTTGTATCGATACCACTTTTTGAAAAGACGTTGTAGTGCTCAATGCCTTTTTGGCTTCTTCTGCCGTGAGGCGAAGTATCTGCCGGTTGCTAGCGGTCAAGTTTTTTAAGTCATATTGCTTAGACCAGATATCCACTATTGCTTTGTCAAAATCATCTCCACCAAGATACGTATCCCCGTTGGTTGCCAGTACCTCAAAAATGCCGTTTTGTATGTATAGCAGAGAAATGTCGAAAGTGCCACCACCCAAGTCATATACGGCTACTGTTTTACCTTCATCACCTGTTAAGCCTATGCCGTAGGCCAAGCTTGCTGCAGTAGGTTCGTTAATAATACGTAGTACATCCATACCAGCGAGTTTGCCGGCATCTCTTGTTGCTTGACGCTGTGAGTCATTGAAATATGCAGGAACGGTAATTACCACTTTATTCACCCTGTTATTCAGTTTTTGCTCTGCAATTATTTTCAGGTCTTTGAGGATATAAGAGGAAAGTTCTATGGGCGAATATTGTTTATTGGCAATTTTCACTTTGACCAATTGATCTTGGTTATCTATTATCTGGTAATTTAGGTTGTGGTTTAGATCTTGCAAGTCTGTGTAGCTTTTCCCCATTAATCGTTTTACGGAGTAGATGGTGTTTTCTGGCTCATTGACCAATTGTGCGATAGCCTTTTTGCCTACATGTATAGCATCCTTTCCGAAATATAAAGCGCTGGGTACGATGCTATCAGAATCATTTGTAATGCAGTACGGAAGTCTATCTGCGTCATTTATAGTCGCTATAAGACTATTGGTAGTGCCTAGATCTATGCCGATTACAGCTTCGCTTTTAGCTACCGTACCTGAGTTTAAGTCTATCGAAATTTTGGCCATGACGCAAAGGTATTTATATTGTATTCAGAGAATTAAGAATTAGCAGTATAAATTTGTTTGAAATAAATTGGAAACAAGGGAGATGGTCTTGTTGTTTATTGGATAAAATGATAAATAATCTGGTTCTTTTTGATGGCGTATGTTCACTCTGTAATGCGAGTGTAGATAGTGTAATGCGAAAGGAAAACGGGAATGCCTTAAAATTTGCCTCGCTACAATCAGATATAGGTAAGGAAATAATAAAAAAGTGTGGCTTAGAGCAGGTGCCTGATAGTATCTTGTTCTATTCAGAAGGTACTTTGTACGCTGAATCAGATGCTGTGTTGCAAATAGTGAAATTTTTAAAAATGCCTTATAGCTGGTCTGTTGTTTTTAGGCTGGTTCCCCGTATGGTGAGAGATGGCGCCTATAGGCTGATAGCAAGGAATAGATACAGGTGGTTTGGTAAACGAGATACTTGCCGAGTACCCACTGTTCAGGAGCGAGAAAAGATTCTAGGTTAATTTATTAGCCAACTGCCCGCAGGCTGCATCTATATCTTTGCCACGGCTTCTTCTCACATTTACAATTACTTTTTTGCTTTCCAGGTAGTTTGCAAAACGTTCGATTTTATCTGCAGAGCTTGATACAAACTCCGCAAGATCAATTGGGTTGTACTCTATCAAGTTTACTTTACATGTTATTCTTTGACAAAAGGCAACGAGCTCCTCAGCCTCCAGTGGATCATCATTAATATCATTAATAACACAATATTCTAAGGTAACGCGTGTTCCTGTTTTGTCATGGAAGTAATTAAGTGCCTCTACTAAGTCATCTATCGAGTTGGTATCTGTAATCGGCATTATTTTAGCACGCTGCTCATTATTAGCAGAGTGTAGCGATAGCGCTAGATTGAATCGCGCTCCATCATCGCCCAATTTTTTTATCATTTTAGCAATGCCTGCAGTGCTAAGGGTAATGCGTTGTGGGCTCATGCCAAGGCCATCTGGCGCATTTACGCGTTCCATGCCCGCCATAACGTTGGCGTAGTTTAGAAGCGGCTCTCCCATGCCCATAAGCACTATATTACTGAGGTTGATTCCGTATTCTTTCTGAGCTTCTTCTCTAAGTATTGCTACTTGGTCATACATTTCGTCTGCACGGAGGTTTCGTTCTCTTTTAAGAAAGCCAGTAGCACAAAAAGTACAACTAAGGCTGCAACCGACTTGCGATGAAATACAAGCGGTGACCCTATCACTTGTAGGTATTAATACACCTTCGACTAAGTGATCGTCGTTGAGACGAAAGGCGTATTTAATGGTGCCATCACTACTTCGTTGAGAATTAGCAATGGTCATTGTATGAAAAGTAAATTCTTTTGCAAGTTTGGCTCTAAAATCCTTAGAAAGATTGGTCATCTCGTCAAAGGAGCGGGCACTTTTTTGCCATAACCATTCCCAAAGCTGTTTGGCTCTAAATTTTTTTTCTCCTAACGTTTCGCACGCTTCTAGGAGTTCTTCTTTTGAAAGGGAACGGATGTCTTTCATAAGCACAAAGGTACACCAAGAATACGAGACGTACAGAAATGTACTAGTACTGTATTCCGTTTATGGTTAGTTCTTTTTTATCAGAAGGCTCACATCTTCCTATGATCTTAGCTTCTACATTGAACGTTGCGGCTATATCGATAAGTGCTTGTGCTTTGTCCTTGTCACAGTAGATCTCTAGGCGGTGACCCATATTAAAGACCTCGAACATTTCCTTCATTTCTGTACCTGTAGTCTGTTGAATGGTATCAAAAAGTGGCGGTATAGGCAAGAGGTTGTCTTTGATGATGTGTAGTGGCTTATCTAGAAATTTCATCACTTTAGTTTGAGCTCCTCCGGTACAATGTATGATGCCGTTTATGCCTTTTTTGAGTTCTGGATCAGAAACTATTGTATTTAGAATAGGAGCGTAGGTACGTGTGGGCGATAGCAAGGCTTTCCCGATGTCTACCGTTGTTCCTTTTAGTGAATCGGTAAGTGAAAACTGACCACTGTAGATGAATTCTTCGTCCGTATTTTTGTCAAAAGACTCGGGATACTTATTGAAGTAGGCATGATGTAGAAGGTCGTGTCTTCCACTCGTTAGACCATTGGATCCCATGCCTGCATTGTAGCTATTCTCATAAGTTGCTTGACCGTATGAGGCAAAACCCACAATAACGTCTGTAGGTTGAATGTTTACCTCAAGGATTTCGTTTCTTTTAGGTCTGCAAGCAACTGTGCTATCTACAATAATTGTTTTTACTAAGTCCCCTACGTCTGCAGTTTCTCCGCCCGTGAATTTTATATGCGTACCAAACGAGGCCATAGTTTCTATGCACTCTTCAAAACCATCTATGATTTCTTTGATTACGGCGCCTGGGATAAGGTGTTTATTTCTACCTATGGTATTGGATAGCAGAAACGGCCCAATGGAACCTGTGCAGATAATGTCATCTAGATTCATGACCAAGGCGTCCTGTGCTATACCTCTCCATACGCTCAGGTCTCCAGTTTCTTTCCAGTAGAGATATGCCAATGAGGACTTGGTTCCTGCACCATCTGCATGCACTATATTGCAGTACTCGCTATCTCCGCCTATGTAGTCTTCTACTATTTTGCAAAAGGCATTTGGGAAGATTCCCTTATCCACATTGGTAATTGCCTTATGAACGTCTTCCTTTTGAGAAGAAACTCCCCTCTTTTCGTATCTACTCAAGGTATATTTACTCTTCGGTATCTTTTAACAACCAGATTTTATTCTCTTTAATCTCAAAGTCTACATACTCTCTGTCGAATATGTTATATCCCAAAACAACGTCTCGAGATTGTGTCATTTTGCATTTAACCTTGGTATACACTTTGCCTTCTAATTTAAGATTAGGAAGGGTAAATGAAGTTCCAAAAATCTTAGTACCGTCTGATAATTTAATTTTATTTCCTTGGTCTCTGAAATCAGTTGTCTTTAACGCTCCAGATTTTAGAAGTTGCTCTACCATGGTTTGTGGTATTTGTGTACGTCTCTCTTCTCCGTTGAAAATGAATTTGATTTTCTTGCGTCCTACATATCCATAGAGGTTGTAGCTATCTCCTCTGCCTTTGGTTAATGATACGAAATCGAACTTAGCCAATAGTTCCTCTTCCGCTTTTTTAACCAAACGTATGCTGTCTTGTTCTGCTTTCGCATTCAGAAAACTATCGATGTCTCCTTTTGTCTTCAATAGAAAAGCACGTTGTTGCGCTAACAGGTATGGGCTGTATACCGAACCTTTACCATTTAGTGCCTCGTCATTGCGCTGGGAGTATTCCACTCCTATAGAGAGCACATCGAAATTACAGTTGACAACCTTCACAGTTGTACGCCTGTTTTGTTGGTGCTCATCTTCGGTACAGGAGCTCTTTACGGGTCCTTCACATGGGCAGTCTGTAACGAGTTGGCTTTCACCATATCCTCTTGCTTCAAGTCTAAATGGATTTATTTCCCCTTTTTCTACTAGGTATTGAACAGTAGAATTTGCTCTTCGTTGCGAAAGATCTTCGTTGTATTCGTAAGAAGCGCGACAGTCTGTATGCGAACCAAGTTCTACTGCCATTCTAGGATACTTCTTAAGTGTCTTTATTAGGTCATCTAGAATGGGTTGTGCATCTGGGCGTATCTCATCCTTAGCAAGATCAAAATAGATTGGAAGTACGAAAACATCGTTGCATGTATTTTTCATACAGAAATCTTTAACGTATTGGCAATCCAATGAATTTTCTACTCCTACGGTGCTCACATATTGTGGCTTGGCATCATAGTAATATGCACTACGCTTAGAAACTTCAATTGTGTATTCTCTATTGATACCAAGGTCTGTTTCGTAATATCCTTTGCTATCTGTACGTAGCCTTATTTTCGCTGAGTCTACGTTATTGCTTATCAATACAAACGCTTCTGATATGGCAGTTCCACTGTCACAGTCTGTGATTTGCCCTTTGAGCTTACATGCTATTGGCTCCATAGTAAACTCAAATATGTCGTCTTGGCTTTTTGTTCTGCTAGATGTAAAAAAACCATGTTCTTTGGTAGCATCTAGTATGATCCCAAAATCGTCTCCGCTAGAATTTACCGGGCTCTTCATGTTGTTTGGCACTTGCCAATCTGTAGGGCCTTCGCCATCTTTTACGGTCTCAAAAATATCTAAACCGCCTAAACCAGGATGACCGTTTGATGAAAAATAAAGTGAACCATCTGGATGTACATATGGGAACATTTCATTGTATTCTGTATTGATAGTCGGGCCAAGGTTTATTGGCTCGCTCCATGTTCTACCGCGTCTTACAAATGTAGAAACCCAAATGTCTTTCGTTTTTTCTAAAGTTGTAGTATCTCCATATCCTCCGGGTCTGTCAGAGGCAAAATAGATAGTCTTATCTTTGTCTGCAAGGGTGGGGTGACCAAAATTCCATCGAGCATTGTTCTCTCCTGAACAAAAACTGAGGGGTTCTGGGTTGATTTGCCATCCTTTGCCTGACTTACGTGCTTCGTATATTTTACATTTTGGTTGTTTACCGCTGGTGCCGTTGCATTGGGTAATGTACATTTTGGACTTTCGAGAATTAAACGTAGCTGATCCATCATTCCACTTTGAGTTAAGACCTTCTACAAGTGCGGGTTTTCCCCACTTTACTTTTCCTCGAGAACCTTCCAGTTTTACTACCCATACATCAGAGAACCCCCTTAATGTTCTGTCGTAGCTTCCTTTTGAGAATGCACCCTCTTGCCTGTCAGATGTGAACATGATTGTTTTGTTTTTTCTATCTGCCCACATCGGCGAGAAATCATCTGCTTTTTTATCATTTGCAGGTTTGAAAGAAGTTACGGTGTAGCGAGATTTTTCTTCCTTCCATTTTAGAGCTTGTTCGCAACCGGTTATCATAGGCTCTATACGCTCATCTCCAGGCTGCTCTTTTTGGTATAATTTGAAGTATTTTATAGCTTCTTCGTATTGTCCAAGTTGTTTATTTGCCTGGGCAATACGGTACTTGACCTCAGAATCTTTAGCTCCGTACTTTTCAGCTTTGAGGTATAATTTCAGAGCCTGCTTGGGCTGGTGGTTGTATTGATAACTCTGGGCGCCTCTAAAAGCAGCCGTTTGACGTTCATCTTTTGGCAAGTCAGTTGTGCTTGCTAACTGATCATACATGTCCGCAGATTCTGCATATCGCTTGTTATTCATGGCTTCTCCCGCTTTTTTCATAGTAGGCCCTCCACAACTACTCAAAATGAGAATAGTGGAAAGAAAAGCGAATGCTCTGATTGAATAGGTGATTTTCAACTTCATGGTTTATTCTAACGTCAAAAATCCAATATTCCGCATCCAAAAACAAATTAATAGTGATATATAGTAAAAAACCACACTTCAAAGTGTGGTTTTTTACTACGGGACAAACTCTTACTTAATGAAAAGTAATTCTCTGTACTTGGGTAATTGCCACATCTGATCGTCTACAATTTGTTCTAGTTTATCTACGTGGTAGCGAATGCCATCGAAGGTTTCTTTTACATCGTAATGATAGGAAATTGCCTGTTTTTCGGCGCTTGTCATAGAATTTGCCTTTTTTCTAGCTTCTACCATTTCGTCTGTTTTTTGTTTAGCAGCATCTATATGTGTGGTTATGGATTTTAAGAGATCCATTTGAGCAGTTCCCGTTTTCAAGCCAGCATCTTTTAGAGACTTTACATTATTAGCCAATGTGGTAAGATAACCAATGGCTGGAGGCAATATGTGCGAGTAAACTAACTCACCCAACACTCTGCCTTCTATTTGAATTTTTTTGGTGTAATCTTCTAACATTATTTCATAACGAGCATGTAGCTCTTCTTTGGTGAAGATACCGTTATTTACAAACGTAGATATGGCCTGTTTGCTGATGTATGCTTCGAGAGCCTCGGGAGTATTTTTAATGTTGCTTAGGCCTCTTTTCTTTGCTTCTGTAGCCCATTCCTCACTGTAGTTGTTTCCTTCAAAGAGTATGTTTTGTGCTGAGATAAGAGCTTTTTTGAGTTCAGAAACAATGACCGTTTTTTGGTCTCCTCCTGCAGCAACTGCCTTATCTACTTGTGTTTTGAAAAGTATAAGTTGGTTTGCTACTGCCGTATTTAGTGCAGTCATTGGTTGTGCAGAGTTGGTAGACGATCCTACAGCTCTTAGCTCAAATTTGTTCCCGGTAAATGCAAAAGGTGATGTTCTATTTCTATCTGTGTTGTCGCGAAGGATTTCTGGAATTTTATCAATATTGATAGACTTCTTGTCATTGTCATCGTTCGTTGTTTCGTCATCTAAAAAGGCATTAAGTACCTCTGTGAGTTTAGATCCAATAAACGCAGATATTATAGCTGGAGGGGCTTCGTTTGCTCCAAGTCTGTGATCATTGGATGCTGAAGCAATACTTGCTCTTATGATGTCTGCATTGTCATGCAGTGCCTTTATGGTATTGATAAATATGGTAAGGAAGAGAAGGTTGGAGTTGGGGTCATTTCCTGGAGAAAGTAGGTTAACTCCTGTATTGGTAATCAATGACCAGTTGTTGTGTTTCCCACTACCGTTTATTCCTGCGAATGGCTTCTCATGGAACAATACCCTAAAGTGGTGTTTGTGTGCTAAGTCATCCATGAGGTCCATTAACAATTGGTTGTGATCTATCGCTAGGTTCACTTCCTCAAACATGGGAGCACATTCGTACTGACCAGGAGCAACTTCGTTGTGTCTTGTTTTAAGAGGTATACCCAGTTTGGCAGCTTCTATTTCTACTTCATACATGTAGTTGAATACACGATCAGGAATGGAACCAAAGTAATGGTCGTCCATTTGTTGTCCTTTGGCTGGAGCGTGCCCCAATAACGTACGTCCTGTCATTACTAAATCTGGACGAGCATTGAACATGGCTTCATCTACTAAGAAATACTCTTGCTCAATACCCAGTGAGGCAGTGCAAGAAGTTACTTTCTTGAGGAAATACTTACAGATATCCGTAGCTGCTTTATTTACAAGATTTACTGACTTAAGCAACGGAGCTTTATAATCTAAGGCCTCACCATTGTACGATACAAATACTGTAGGAATACACAAGGTCTTACCCGTTGTGTTTTCGTGTATGAATGCAGGAGAAGAAGGATCCCAAGCGGTATATCCTCTTGCTTCGAATGTGTTACGAAGCCCGCCGTTTGGTAAACTAGATGCATCTGGTTCTTGCTGCACCAATGCTCCAGCAGAGAATTTTTCTACTGCTTTACCATCTTTAGGTTCCCAGAAAGAGTCGTGCTTTTCTGCGGTAGATCCTGTTAATGGCTGAAACCAGTGTGTATAGTGTGTAGCACCCTTGCTCAATGCCCATCTTTTCATGCCAGCTGCAACGTGCTCAGCCATTTTTCTGTTAATGGTCTTGCCGTTGTTGATAGAATCACTTACCGATTCGTAGGCTTCTTTGCTGAGGAAATCGCGCATAGCGAAGTCATCGAAGACATTCGATTTGTAGAGTTCTGTAAAAGAAACTTGGTGTTTGGCAGAAAACTTGTTTTTTCTGTTTGTGGCTGTTTTTATTGAATCAAATCGCATTTTTAACACTATTTATAGTGCGAAAATATATTTTTGATAGAATATTAGCACATAATTAGATCATTATGTGAATAATTATAAAAAAAAGGATTACAAGCCGCCTTCTTTTAGCTTTTCAGCATTCTCTGCAATTTTAAGAGCGTCTATTACCTCTTGTATGTCTCCATTCATGGCAGCACTTAGATTATACAGCGTAAGATTGATGCGGTGATCGGTTACTCTTCCTTGTGGGTAGTTGTATGTTCTAATCTTTGCAGAGCGGTCACCTGTACTTACCATCGTCTTACGCTTAGCTGCAATATCTCCGTTTCTTTTTACCAACTCTATGTCATAGAGCTTAGCCCGTATCATGTCCATGGCTATTTCTCTGTTGGCTAATTGAGATCTTGCCTGTGAGCAGACCACCACTATTCCCGAGGGTTTGTGCGTGAGTTGTACCTTAGTTTCTACCTTATTCACATTCTGACCACCTGCTCCACCAGAACGAGATGTTTGCATATCGATATCTGCGGGATTTATTACGAGGTCTATTTCTTCTACTTCTGGCAAAACTGCAACGGTAGCAGCAGACGTGTGCACTCTACCTTGCGTTTCGGTCTCTGGTACCCTTTGTACACGGTGAACTCCTGCCTCAAATTTTAGAGTCCCGAAAATTTCATTTCCTTCTACCTTTACGATAATCTCCTTGTACCCTCCCGCTGTACCTTCTGTGATATCCATTATTTCGTGCTTCCAGCCCTGCGCATCAAAAAACTTAGAGTACATGCGGTATAGGTCTCCGGCAAAGATGCTTGCCTCATCTCCACCTGCCCCCGCTCGTATCTCTACCATGGCATTTTTGTCATCCTCTGGATCTTTTGGAACCAAAAGTATCTTTATTTTGTCTTCTAATGGTCCTTGCTTTCCGTTCAATGCCTCAAACTCATCTTTAGCCATTTCTTTCATCTCAGGATCCTTACTTTCTAGCAATTCTCTAGCTTCTGCTAGATTGCTTAGTAGATTTTTGTATTCAAAGTAGTGCTCTACTATCTTTTTTAAATCACTGTATTCTTTGTTTAGCTTCGTGAATTTCTTCATATCTGAAGCTACTTCTGGACTACTGAGTAGTAATTCTACTTCTATGAAACGTGCGTGTATTCCCTCTAATGTTTCGAGCATAATGTGGTGGCAAATGTACTTGAATACGATTTACAGTGGAAGATTCTGATCAAACTTCTTCTTCGAACCAGGATATCACCTTTTTTTAAGGATAAAGCGGACTAGCGAAGTAGCTGCTTTGTGAGTTTACTGCCTACTGAGTTATATACGAAAGCCTTACTGTAAGTTAAGATTCCTGCAGATGGCACGGTAATATTAAGTTCTACCGGGTTGCGTAGAAGTTTGTGGTAGGCTAATAAATGGGTCCCTTGTTTGAGCACAAATCTGTCGCCAAGGCTGAAAGCATCCGTAATGCCCGGATGAAAGTAGGTGGTAGCGAAGGTTGCGTACATGTCGAATTGATGAATGCCATTACTGGTATCAACTATATAGACGTTGTTGTTCTCTTCCCATAGTTTAGTGGGATTAAATGTCTGCCCGAGGATATTATTTAAGAATGGGGACTCTGCTAGCACTTCTCCTTTCTTGTTGATTTTGAGTAGTTTATATTGAGATAGGTCTACGATCCAGATATTATTATCGAAGGATCTTGCGACGCATGATACATTATTATAGTACAAGTCATTTAGCCTAATTTCTCCGCGTTGGTTGAGCATATTATCATAGAATACTATAATATTCTGATCATGGTAATAAACATAGAGCTCAAAAGGATTGGAGCAGTCTATACTGGTAATATCTCCGTATGCTTTGATGTTGACATTGGTTACGCGTTTGCCAGCAGCATCAAATTTATAGAGTGTCAAACTATTGTCGGATATATATTGATTTCCTTTGGCATCCATGGCAAAGGAGGTAATGGTATTTACTTCCGGAAAGGAAAGTGTATCTTGTGCAAATGTGACGACACTTGTTAAAATACTAATCGTTATAAGTATGTAATGTAACATTTCCTTCTTCTAAAGTAGCGTACGTGAATTTATTTATCCAATCTCCTAGATTTATTAAACGTGCTTTTTTGCCTATTGGTACATCGATCGGTTTATGACGGTGACCAAAGATATAAAAGTGGGTATTGCTAGTCTGGCTATGGTCTGTGGCAAACTGATATTGATATTCTTGTTCCAATGGAATGTCAAGTTCATCTTTCACACTGTTCTTTTTTCTGCTAGTTCGGCTGAGATAGTTGGCAAGACCTATGCCAGCGTTTGGATGTAGCCGATGAAATAGCCATATAGCAAGTTGGCTTCTGAATATGCTACGGATAAACTTATAGGCAAGTTCTCCTTTCCCCAGGGCATCACCGTGATGTACAAAGAATTGCTTACCGTGTAGTTCTCCTTCCCATCCCTCGTCTACAACTTCTACACCTATTTCTTTGGTGAGGTAGTCAAAGGTCCACATGTCGTGGTTGCCTTTGAAAAAATATATTTTTATTCCGGCATCGGTCATTGAAGCAAGTTTGCCAAACAAGCGTGTATAATACTTGGGGACTACTGTCTTGTATTCATACCAAAAATCGAATACATCTCCGAGTAGAAACAGTTGATCGCAATCTGGCGTAATCTCTGTAAGCCAACGCACAATTTTTTTCTCACGAAGTAGGGATGCTTCATAACTAGGGGTGCCCAAGTGAAAATCGGATGCGAAGTAAATTTTGCTCATTTAAGTAATGCGAAGTTAGCGGATTAATGTGCTTCTAACCAATTTGCTCCGTGACCAGCTTCTGCTATCACTGGCACTTTAAGCGGCATAGCTCTTTCCATTTCTTCTTTTATGACGATGGTTATTTCTTCCAGTTCCGTTTTGGGTACATCAAAAAGCAATTCATCGTGCACTTGTAGAAGCATTTTGGTTCCTATGTTCATTTTACTAAAGCGATTGTGAATATTGATCATCGCCAGTTTTATCATATCTGCAGCACTGCCTTGTATTGGTGCGTTTATGGCATTCCTCTCGGCAAACCCCACTACGGTCTGGTTACTGGAGTTTATGTCTGGAATAAATCGCTTGCGCCCCATTAGAGTTTTTACATATCCATGTTTACGACAGTATTTTATGGTTTCGTCCATGTAGGTCTTTACACCACCAAATTGCTCGAAGTAGGAGTCGATCAATTCTCTAGCCTCTCCACGTTTGATTCCAAGATTTTGTGCTAGGCCAAATGCGCCTTGTCCGTATATTAAACCAAAGTTGACACTTTTGGCCTTATACCGTTGATCCTTAGTTACATCTGATACTTCCACACCAAATACTTTAGCGGCTGTAGCAGTATGTATATCTATTCCTGAATGAAAAGCTTCCATCATTCCGGGGTCTTCTGCAACGGACGCTACTATACGTAGTTCTATTTGAGAATAATCTACTGCAAGTAGTGTATGATTACCGTCTCTAGGTACAAATGCCTTTCGTATTTCCTTCCCCAAGTCTGTACGGATAGGAATGTTTTGAAGGTTAGGGTTTGTGCTACTCAGTCTTCCTGTAGCTGCTACGGCTTGTGCATAGCTCGTATGCACTCGACCAGTGCTTGGGTGAATTAGTTTGGGCAAGGCATCTACATACGTAGAACGCAGTTTATTTACTTTTCTATTGTCTAGTATTTTGCTTACTATCTCATGATCAGCGGCAAGCTTGGTTAGTGTAGCCTCATCCGTTTTGTATTGGCCTGTTTTTGTCTTTTTAGCTTTGGGATCCAATTTCATATGGTCAAAGAGCACTTCTCCCATTTGTTTTGGACTGGCAATATTGAAGTTAGCACCTGACATTTCATAGATGCTTTTTTCTAGGTCTGCCGACATTTCTTCTAGCTCTGCAGAGTAGTGGCCAAGAAACGTGTCGTCTACTCGTATCCCTTCCATTTCCATGGCAGAGAGTACGGGTACAAGTGGCATTTCAAGTCGCTGCATGAGGTGCGCTACTTGTTTGTCTATCAGTTCTTGGTGTAGCTTGCCTTTCAGTTGTAGTGTGACGTCTGCATCTTCGGCAGCATACTCGGTTGCTTTCTCAAGGGGTACATCTCTAAAGTTGAGCTGGTTCTTTCCTTTTTTGCCGATGAGTTCTGTTATATATACTGGCTTATAATTCAAGTATTTCTCAGAAAGCACATCCATTCCGTGTCTACCATCTGGGTTTACTAAATAATGAGCTAGCATTGTATCAAACTGTGGTCCAGCTATCGTTATATCGTATTTTAATAGAACTTTTAGATCATACTTCAGGTTTTGGGCTATTTTTTCTATGGTAGGAGATAAAAATAAGTGTTTGAATTCTCGCAGTATTGCCTTGGTTTCTTTAAAATCTGGAGGCATACTTACATAGAACGCTTTGCCTTCTTCGTAAGCGACTGCTAGTCCAAGGATTTCAGCATCCATTTCTTCTAGCGAGGTAGTCTCTGTGTCAAAGCAAAACGATGTTTGTTTTTCCAATTCAGCTATCAGTTTTTGTCTTTTATCCTGACTGTCAATTAATTGGTAATCATGATCTGTTGTAGCTATTGTTTTTAATTCAACTAGGGTTTCTTCTCTTTGAGCTATTACGGGAGATGCAGAGGTAGCAGAACTACTCGGTGCAAAAAGGTCTCCTTGAATAGAAGATGGAGCACTCATCGTTTCTTTGAAAACACGTTTAGTTAGTGTTCTAAATTCTAGCTCGGTGAATAGATGATTTATTTTTTCCTTGTTAGGCTCCTCTCGGGTCAATGAAGCTTCATTGAATTCTACGGGAACATCGGTAATAATGGTAGCAAGGTGCTTGGACATATACGCCTGCTCTTTATTGTCTTCTATCTTTTCGCGTAGTTTACCTTTTAGTTTATCGGTATTTTCATAAATGCCGTCCATACTTCCAAACTCTTTAAGTAGTTTGGATGCCGTTTTGGCACCTACTCCGGGTACGCCTGGTATATTGTCTACAGCATCACCCATCAAACCTAGGTAGTCTATGATTTGCTCAGTGCGATCTAGTCCAAATTTTTCGCAAACTTCTTTAGGTCCCATTATTTCCGGTGGACTGCCGCCACGAGCGGGCTTGAACATAAGTGTCTTTGGGGTTACAGCTTGCCCAAAATCCTTGTCTGGTGTCATCATATAGGTAGTGAAACCTTCTTTTTCAGCTCTGGTAGCCAGCGTTACAATTACATCATCTGCTTCGTATCCAGGTTTTTCTATTAATGGAATATTGAATGCATCTATGATTTGGCGAATGAACGGCTCCGATCGTTTTATATCTTCTGGAGTCTCATCTCTGTTGGCCTTGTAGAGAGGGTATTCTTGCTTGCGAATGTTTTCAGATTTGTGATCAAAACATACGGCAATATGGGTAGGTTCATACTTTTCTAATACTTCAAGTAATGTAGTAGTAAAACCAAATATAGCATTGGTATTCAGACCATAAGAGGTAATTCTTGGATTTTTTATAAAGGCGTAATACGAGCGAAATATAAGTGCGTACGCATCAAGCAGGAATAGTTTTTTTTCAGATGACATGATTGATGGTCAAATGTAGAATTAATTATTTATGTATTTCATTTAATTAACCCTTTGAGGGATTATTCAGTGCTTTTACTTTCTAGTATTGTATGGTCTGTGAGAGCATTCTCATGTCTAACATTACTGCGTTTTGTCGCTACTATTTTTTTTTGAGTAGTGATTATAGTACTGAGAACTAATCAGGTTTATATATATTGATTTAGTACCACCCATTTTTTTACCTTTGTATCCTTTAGAATATAAGATGTCGTTTATTCCAAAATACAACCTGATAGAAGAGCTAAAATGGCGTGGCTTGCACCACCAAGATATGCCGGGTACAGAAGAATTGCTCATGAAAGAGATGGTGGGCGGTTATGTAGGTTTTGATCCTACGGCAGACTCGTTACATATTGGGAATATGGTGCCAATTATATTGCTGGTTCATTTGCAACGTGCGGGGCACAAGCCGTTTGCTTTGGTAGGGGGAGCTACGGGTATGGTAGGAGACCCTAGTGGTAAAAAGGCAGAAAGAAGCTTGTTAGATATTGATACATTGAATCATAATGTGGATTGTGTTCACAAACAGCTTCAGCAATTTTTAAACTTTGATAACGGTGAGAATAGTGCCGAGATGGTCAATAATTATGATTGGTTCAAGGAGTTCAACTTCTTGGATTTTATCCGTGATGTCGGGAAACATATTTCTGTCAATTATATGATGGCGAAAGATTCTGTGAAAAATAGGTTGGAAGACGGAATGAGTTTCACAGAGTTTAGTTATCAGTTGGTTCAAGGGTATGACTTCTATCACCTCTGGAAAGAAAAAAACGTAAAACTCCAAATGGGAGGTAGCGACCAATGGGGGAATATAGTAACGGGAACGGAGCTCATTAGAAGAAAAGGGAGTGCTAGTGGTGATGTAGAAGAAGGAGCAAACAAAGGTTTTGCCATGACTGCACCCCTAATTACCAAAGCAGATGGAAGTAAGTTTGGCAAAAGCGAAGGGGGAAATGTGTGGTTAGATGCAGAGAAAACAAGTCCGTACGAGTTTTACCAATTTTGGATGAATACAAGCGATGAGGATGCAGAGCGGTATATTAAAATTTTCACATTGCACGACCAAGCATTTTTAGAAGGCTTGATAGAAGAGCACAAAGGAGCTCCGCATCATCGAGCAATACAAAAGGAACTGGCGAAGTATGTAACTACTTGGGTACACGGAGAAGAAGGGTATGGCGTAGCATTAGCAGCGACACAAATACTATTTGGTAAAGGGACGTCAGAGAGCTTACGCAGTTTGTCAGAGAAAGACTTTCTTTCTGTATTTGAAGGAGTAAAAAGTTCAGAAATTAGTGATATAGAAGGAGTTAATATAGTAGATATGTGTGGAGACACAGGTTTCTTAGCAAGTAAAAGCGAAGCACGTAGAGCATTAAATGAAAACTCTGTATCGGTAAATAGTGAGAAAGTGACAGAAGATTTCAACTTCGCAGATACAGATCTTATCAATGGCAGATACATTTTATTGCAGAGAGGCAAAAAGAATAAATTTTTAGTAATTAAGAAATAAGGATGCTAACAGTAGACCCTAAAGAAATACCCATATCCAAGCTGCACCACTATCTGCTCGGGAGCATAGGCCCTAGGCCTATAGCCTTTGCAAGTACGATAGATAAGGAGGGGAATAGAAACCTAGCCCCTTTTAGCTTTTTCAATGTATTTAGTGCTAATCCTCCTATCCTAATTTTCTCGCCAGCAAGAAGTGGAAGGACAAATACGACGAAGAATACGCATGATAATGTGAAGGAGATAGCGGAAGTGGTAATCAACGTAGTTACCTACGATATGGTCCATCAAATGAGTTTAACAAGTTCGCCTTTTGAAGCGGGAGTAGATGAGTTTGAAAAAGCAGGTTTTACACCCATAGCTTCAGACACTATTCGTCCATTTAGAGTAAAAGAATCGCCCGTTCAAATAGAGTGTAAGGTACTAGAGGTAAAGGAACTTGGACAGAACGGTGGAGCAGGGAACCTAGTGATATGTGAAGTACAAAAAATACATATTGATGATGAGGTCCTTGATGAAAACCAAATGGTAGATCAACAAAAAATAGACCTTGTTAGTCGCATGGGCGGTAATTGGTACTGCAGGGCGAATGATGCTTCTATGTTTGAAGTAGACAAGCCTATTACGACGGTAGGAATAGGGGTAGATGCTCTGCCAGAGAAGATTCGATCTAGTAGGCACCTTACGGGTAACGATTTAGGGATATTAGGTAATATGCAAAATATTCCTTCGACAGAAGAAGTAAAGAACGCATTAGCTGTTACAGATACACCTTCACTTTCTTTGGCAAAAGAATTAATCAATAATAACAAACCGCAGCAAGCATACGCTGTTCTATTGCAAGTACTAAACGAATGAATTTTCAAAAATTATTTTTCAAATTCGTCATTGTATTGACGTATCTACTGAGGGTAACGCTGCTTGTGCTTCCAATAGCATTGGTTATAGTGACGACTAAAGAAGGCGGATGGAGATACGGTTTTACGTTTATCCAGAATAACTTAGACGTAGCATTTTTTGTTTCATTCGCTATTGGGTTTTTAGTAAGTATGTATCACGCCGTCAGTTTTGATGAGGTAGAAGGTGCTCCTGCTCAAAATTATATGAAGAGTCATCAAGTGGTTTACGTGAAAAGTGAAATAACCCTAGATGAAGTTTTGGTGTGGTTAAAAGCAGATAAGAATTATAAGGACGTAAGACATGATAACGGATTTATTACAGCACGGAAAAAAGTGCATTTTTTGAGTGCAGATAAAGTGCAAATTACAACAGATAAAGGATTGTATACCGTAAAAAGTAGTCCATTTGCCACGTGGTGGTTTATTGACTTCGCAAGAAACTACAAAACCGTAAAAGCATTGTCGAAATTCATAAAGTTTGGTAAATGAAAGTAGGTATAATATCTGGATCAGCCAGAAAGGGAAATAACACATACCGGGTAGCCCTGGCTGTAAAAAAGCAACTTGGTCAGGGAGAGATTGTTGATTTTCAAGACTATGACTTACCAAATTTTGCAGAAGGTTGGGTTAGTCCCCCAAGCGAAACTGCGTTCCAACAGCACTTAATCAGCACCATAGATAATGCGGACTTACTTATTGTGCTTACTCCCGAATACAATTGGTTTCCTAGTGCAGAGATTATTAATACAATTCATCAGCTAGCAGGTCCTGCGTACAAGCATATATTTGATAACAAGGTAGTAACTACTTTAGGTGTTAGTACTGGCAGAGGGGGTCGTATGCCAGCCGTGCAGTTGGGCTATGTATTCAATAAGATTTTCAATGTATTTGACTTAAATAGTATTACCAGCCCACGAACCTTTGAAGCTCAAGAGGTGCTTAAATGCATAGACGAAGAAGGCAATTTACTTGATAATGAGATGTTTAACAAAGGTTTTAAGAACTACCTAGACTACTCCATGAAAGTTGCCAATCGATGGCGACTAAGTGAATAGAAAAATTTATTTTGCGAGCACGTAAAATAAAAAAGTATGAAGAAACTATTTTTGGCATTAAGTATCGTTATTGGGCATTCAGCGTGCGCTCAAAACACTTCGTTTTTCAGATCCTTTAACAACGATTCCGCAGACCTTTCTGTTGATGCTTTTCAAAAAGGCAGTGGAGATTATTATTTATTATCTAACACCAACAGTGCAGGGCACTTAGATTTTCAAGTGACCAAAACGAACGGCTTAGGTTTGGCCTTATGGAGTTTCACTTATGGCGGATCACGTGATGACATGGCAACTGCAATGGCGCCAACGGCTGACAATGGAGTAGTCATCTGTGGATATACCGAGGGACTTACCTCAGCTAGAGATGCGTTTGTTACAAAGATTAATAGTGCAGGAGTTGTACAATGGTCTAGAACCATACTTACCGATAGCGTTGAGCAGTTCTCAGACATTACAGAAAGTATCAATGGAGATATATATGCTACTGGTTTTACGAACGAGGATACAACTGGGCTTAATGTTTTAGTAGCTAGGTTAACAAATTCTGGATCAGTCGTATGGGCAAATCATTATGGCGGTGCAGGTGATGATATTGGCAGCGCCCTCATAGAAGACCAGCTAGGTAGAATTATGGTAGTGGGTAGTACAATGAATGATTCTGTAACTATTGGACCTACCGGAGATAAAGATATTAGTATCCTAACATTAAATAGTGGAGGAACAGTACTCGTATATAAGAATGTAGGAACCGCAACTGAGGAGTACGCAACAACGATTTTACAAGAATCGGCAAATGAATATATTGTTGGCGGTAATATTGGGTTTGGTGGAGGAAACAGGGCTGATGGCTTTTTGATCTCTTTGGATACCAATCTAACACTATCGAATGGAGTCTTTTTTGGTTTAAATGGAAACGACAATATAGAAGATGTAAAATCAATAGGTGGAGGTAGTTTGATGGTGGCATCAGTAAGTGAATCGTCTTTTGGTACTATGACTTCTCTCGTTTTTGAGGTTAGCTTTTCGAATGGAGCGCAAAGCGCACTTTCAGTAGGAGGTATGATGAATGATGGAGGCGGAAGTACTTCGATAACAGGTAGCGTTGGTTTAGGGTATTCGTTGTACAGCTCGGGGAAGTCATTTGGCAATACAAACTCAAACGATTTATACCTTTCTAAATTAAATGCACAAAACAGTGTGGCGTGTATTCCAAGCAGTGAGCTCTTAGATTTCGGTAGTTTAAATTTTCTGGCTGATACATTCTCCACGAATTCGAATGCCCTATCAAGCAATAGCACGATAACATATGTACGTAAAACGGTGTTCAATTCTGATACTACATTTTGCTGTCAATTAGAGGCTAAAGTGAGCGCAGACACGATTACAATTTGCGATGGAGAAACAGCAAACCTTGGTAGACCGAGTATTTCAGGATATCAATACAATTGGACGGCTACCGGATATACAAGTACCTCGTCAAATCCATCAGTTTCCCCAACTAAAAGTATAGAGTACAAGCTAGTTGTTTCATCTTCAGATGGTTTGTGCGTAGAAGACAGTGCCTTGGTATACGTAAGAGTAAACCCTAGAAGAAATGTGACACCTCTTAGCGACACCTTCTTTTGCAAAGGAAGTGCGATAACACTTAATGGACCAAGTGGAATGATATTTTATGAATGGGACGGTACTTCTGGTAAGTCATCTAGCTCTGCTAGAGAGCAAAGCATAGAAGATACACTTTCATTGCGTTTCATTGATCAGAATAGCTGTGTGTACTATGATACCTTAGCGGTACTCCAAAAAAGCTTGCCGGTTTTTTCATTGGGTAACGATACGGTTATATGTGAGAATTTGGATATTACTATTAAAGGTCCTTCTGGCATGGCGTCCTATACCTGGAATGGTGATGTTTCAAGTATTGATTCGTTCACTACAAATGTACCTCAGGTACATACCCTGAATGTAATAGATAGTTTTGGATGTGAGTTTCAAGATGAGGTACAGGTATTGACTAACCCTATTTCGCCTCTTGATTTGGGCCAAGATACTGCGGTGTGCGAAGGAGAGTCCTTTGTGTTTTTTGGGAATGGTGCACTTACCAATTATAAGTGGAATGGTATGGTAACCAATAAGTCAAGTTTCACAGCCACCAGTGGGGGTACAATTGTAGCAGAAGCATACAACCGTTTTGGCTGCTCAAGCTTTGATACTGTAAAGTTATTCATCATTCCTTTGCCCACATTTTCTTTGGGTAATGACACTGGAGCATGTGACAACATAAGTCTGCAATTAAGAGGGCCAAGTGGTTTAAAAAGTTACACATGGTTTAACGGTACAAATGGTCAGACGTTTAATGTATCAGGTCCAGGGCTATATTACCTTGAAGTAGAAAGTCAAGACGATTGTATTTATATAGATAGTATGGAAGTTACTGTATACACAAGCCCAACGATAAGTCTTGGTAGCGACACATCCCTTAGAACACAAGAACCTCTATTGCTTACCCCAGGAGCTGGTTATGAAACATACCAATGGAGTACAGGCGAGTTAACCGAAAGTATCCTCGTAAAGGATAAAGGTTCTTATTCGGTTACCGTAACAGACTCAAATGGGTGTACGGGAACGGACGAAATGGAGATTTTAAGCGCAGCAAGTACATTTACATTGGACGGTGTTAGCTACTCAGTACATCCAAATCCAGTAGCAAATGTTCTCTACCTCACCTCAAACGGTGCTACCTTGCAGGGAACAATACAATTGATAGACAACCAAGGTCGTGTAATTTTAGAGACATACCTTAACGGTTCATCTACAATAGATTTGAGTAGTGTCGCTAGTGGACGGTACACATTATTCCTCAATACAGCGCATACCAGCGCACATTTCAATGTCATTGTTAAGCGTTAAGTAAACGAGAATGTCGATAGAAATCATTAATCTTACCAAAGTATATGGCAATCAAAAAGCCATTGACAATATTTCATTTAGCATAGAAGCTGGTGAAGTGGTTGGATTCTTGGGCCCAAACGGTGCAGGTAAGAGCACCACAATGAAAATATTGAGTGGATATATACCGCAGACCAGCGGAACCGCCAAGGTAATGGGTATAGATGTGACTACAGATCCATTAAATGTAAAACGCAAAATTGGTTATTTGCCCGAATTAAATCCGTTGTATGACGATATGTATATAGTGGAGTATCTACAGTTCAATGCAGATATTTATCAATTAAAAAATGCAAAGAAAGAGATAGAACGTGTAATACTAAAGACAGGATTAACCTTAGAGCGTGCAAAAAAAATAGGTCAACTATCAAAAGGGTACAGACAGAGAGTAGGTTTGGCTCAGGCACTGTTAAACGATCCTGATGTGCTAATATTAGATGAGCCTACCAACGGTCTAGATCCTAATCAAATGGGAGAAATAAGACGACTAATTGCTAGTCTTAGCAAAGACAAAACTATTCTACTCTCCACACATATTATGCAAGAGGTAGAGGCTATGTGCACCAGAGTAGTTATCATTAATAGGGGCCATATCGTAGCAGACGATAGTGTTGTTAATGTCAAAAAAGAAATGTCTGCAGGTTTAAAAAAAGTGTTAATACGATTTAGAGATGCCGTCAATAAACATGACTTGGCCAAACTCATAGGGATAGAAAAAGTCGTTCAAGAAGAGAGTAATGGATTTACTGTCACAGGAGGGAAGGATACAGATTTAGCGTCTGTATTATTCCAGTTTGCAGTAGATGCAGAGACAGTTATTATAGAACAAAGAGAGATAGAAGAGACTTTAGAGTCTGTATTTCAGCAGTTGACAAATAATGTATAGCATCTTTAAAAAAGAGATAAGGAGTTTCTTGAGTTCGTTAATAGCATACGTTGTTATTATCGTATTTCTGTTAATAAATGGGTTATTCACCTGGGTATTTGCAGATGGCAATGTCCTTTCTCAAGGGCATTCTAATTTGGATATTTTGTTTTTTATTGCACCATGGATATTTATATTTTTAATATCTGCAATAACGATGCGATCATTCTCTGAGGAGATCAAGCAAGGGACATTTGAAATATTAAGCACAAAACCAATCACAGATTTTCAAATAATAATGGGAAAATTCTTGGCGGCAACGGTTTTAGTGATTTTTGCCATATTGCCAACACTGCTTTATTTTTATTCGGTATATCAATTGGGCTTACCTAAAGGCAATATAGACGTGGGTGCGACTTGGGGTTCCTATATAGGCTTAGTTCTATTGGGTGCTTCCTATTGTGCTATAGGTGTTTTTGCTTCTGCAGTTACTCCAAATCAGATCGTGGCATTTGTACTTAGTATGTTCTTATGCTTTTTTATTTATGTAGGCTTTCAGCAGCTTAGCAGTTTGGCATTATTTGGGTCATGGGATAGTTTCATACAGTCACTTGGTATCCAGTTGCATTATGACTCCATTAGTAGAGGAGTAGTAGATACAAGAGACGTGGTGTACTTTGGTTCGCTAGTGAGTGTTTTTTTAGGTTTAACGTACATTGTACTAGGCAGTAGAAAATGGTAAAATTCAACAATCTATTTGCCAACAAGTCCATACTCAAGAGAGCTGTATTGCTAGGTGCAGCTATTTTGATCCTCAATGTGCTTGCGTCGCAGTTTTATCAGCGATTTGACCTTACCAAAGAAAAACGATTTACATTATCGCAGTCAACAAAAAACTTGATAGATAAGCTAGATGATGAAGCATACATAACCTTGTTCCTAGACGGCGAGTTGCCGTTGGAATATAAACGGCTGCAATCAGCCAGTCGGGATATGCTGAATGAGTTTAAATATGCTTCTGGTGGAAAAATCAAATTTAAGTTTGAAGATGTACTTGAAGATAAAGAGCTCAAAGAGAAGGAGGCAATATTACAAGAGCTATATGCCAAAGGCTTAAAAATAGAACGGCCGGAGGCTAAACCAGACGAGGCGCCAACAGATAAGTTTATTATACCTGCTGGAGTCGTCTACTATAAAGGCACTGAATATCCGCTGAACTTGTTGAAAAGAGAGTTTGGCAAACCGCTAGAGGTAGAGATAAATAGCTCCATAGAATTATTGGAGTACGAGATAGGAACGGCATTGCGGAAGGGGCTGGCAGGCAAAGAATTGAAACTTGCCTTTACTGCCGGACATGGGGAACTAACAGATCTAGAAACTGCAGATATTGCATCAACCCTTGGAGAGTTTTATGAGATAGAGAGAATTAATCTAAACCTGACAGATAGTAATTGCTACAAGATCTTTGCAAAGGATGTAGTAGAAAACTCGGACAAGCCGGTTTTTAGTGTCTTGGTTGAAGGTTTGATAAAGAGACTTCAAGAATACAGTGGTGTTATCGTTGCAAAGCCAAGAGTAGCGTTTACAGAACCAGAAAAATTTGTTCTAGATCAGTACATTATGAACGGGGGGAAGGTTATTTTCTTGGTCGAAAATCTTGTTGCTGAAACAGATTCCGTAGCCAAATACGGTGAAGTATCTACAAGTAACCACGACCATAATTTAGAAGACCTGTTGTTCCACTACGGGGTAAAGTTGCAGAACACCTTGGTTCAAGATATACAGTGTCACGGTATTCCAGCTATAAACCAACAGACAAATAGACCCGATTTCTATCCTTGGATGTATTATCCGTTGTTTAGTTCTTTAGATGACAATCCAGTAAGCAAGAACCTTGAAAATGTTTGGGGTAGATATGTTAGTACGTTAGACACTACTGCTAAATCTGTACTCAACAAAACGGTGCTATTGCGCTCTTCTATTAACTCAAGAATAGCCGCAAACCCTGTGTTTATATCCTTGCGTGATCTTGATAGAAAGGCGAATAAAGCCAACTTTTCTAAGGGGAATAACATCACTGCAATTCTTGTGGACGGGGAGTTTACTAGTCCATTTAGGTACCGAGAAGGAGTGAAGCGTGCTTTTGATATCCCATACAAAGAAGGAGTGAAAAATAATGCGATGATCGTTATCGGCGATGGAGATTTGATTCGAAATCAAGTGACCAAGGATGGTCAAGTATATCCGTTGGGATACGACAGATTTGGGTCCAAGCAATTTGGCACACCAATAGAGTTTGCAAATAGCAAATTCTTTTTGAATTGTGTCGATTATTTGTGTGATGAGACGAACTTGATAGAAGTACGAAGTAAGGAGGTTATCTTGAGGCTTTTGAATAAAAACAAGGTAAAGAGTGAACGATTTTTTTGGCAATCGATCAATATGGTTATCCCTATATTATGCGTAGTTTTATTTGGCTTATTTAATGCGTGGTATAGACGTAGAAGATGGAAATAAATGAACAGAGCCGTGCTGATTATATCGTGCTTAATGCTCCTGTTTGCTTCTGAAGCACAAAACCAAAAATACCTAAGCGTTACTACTACGCCAGGTTTTCTTTTAGCTCATCGGGCTGATATAAAAAACCTAGCTGCTCACAATTGGGGTGTAGATGTATCCTACGAGTTGGACCGTACCAATACCGGTTGGGGTAGCCATTATAGAAAACCAACCATTGGCTTTGGAGCCCTGTATTACAACTTTGGAAATGCCATTACAGGTCATGCTTTTGGGGGAATGTCCCATATGAAATTTGGCATTCTCCTTACAGAAAAAGTAGACGTACGGTTTAGAATGGGAGCAGGTTTATCGTATCTTACAGAAAAATTTGATCCCTATGAAAATAGGCGAAACCAGGCTATTGGGAGTAACCTCAATGGGGCCATGCAATTTGGTTTATTGGGACATTTTGATCTCCCCAAAAAAGACTATTTAGAACTAGGTTTAAGTATCACACATTACTCTAATGCAGCTTTTAGAGTACCTAATTTAGGCTACAATATTCCAAGTTTGACGGTGCGGTACGGTTTAGGAGTAGGAGAAGACGAGCCGATGGAAGAACGCGATGACGAACTTTTTAAATGGGTGTATAGAGGAACACTTATCTATGGAAGAAAGCAACGAAACTTTGCAGCACCACAAGATTTTTACAATTTTGGTATTCAGGTGCGTGCATTGTATAATTTATCTGAGGTGAGAGCACTACGAATGGGTATAGATTATACAGCCGATAAGACCTACAAGTACTCAGAAGACCCATTTTATCCATTAGACTCAATTACTTTCTTGCAAAAAAGTGAAGTTGCTATTGCCGGAGGATTCCAATGGTCATTTGGTAAAGTAGATGTGATAGCAGAATTGGGAGCGTATATATACAAACCTGCCGTGCTCAAAAATGCATTGAGTCAGCGTATGGGATTGGTATATAGAGTGACTCCTCACCTGTCGGCGCAAGGTACATTAAGGTTTCACAGAGGTGTCGCTGATTTTTTTGAAATGGGTTTAGGGTATACGTTATGAAGAAGTTTGTATACCTAACGATATTGTGCATTGGCTTTGGCTGCGGGGATAACAATAGGTGCCTAAAGTCATTAGGTGACGAGGTAGAGATAGAAAGAAACGTAGATGCATATTTCAATTTGCTATTCGTAGAGGACAGAATAAAAGTGCGCTTAATTCAAGACTCAACACAAGCAGGTAAATTGATATTTCGTGGCCCGGAAAATTTACTAGGAGATTTAGGGGCTGTCGTTCAGGATGGCGAGCTTAGATTGACCAATAATAATACATGTAATTTTCTGCGTTCTTTTGATTATACGCTAGAAGTAGATGTGTATCTATCTCAGTTGAATCGCCTTAGTGTAGAGTCTATTGCAGAAGTAAGGTGCATGGATACTTTGGCCATAGACAGGTTGGAAGTATTTCATAACGCTCTTTCGGGTATAGACCTCTTGGTAAGTGGTAATGAAGTATATGTACAGTCTCGCAATTCTGCATCTACCGCATTAAGAGGTAGAGTAAATGTGTTAAAGGGATCCATAGAAGAGGTGTCCGATTTGGATGCCAAGGAGCTATATGCTAGCGATGTACTCTTGGATAGTCATAGTCCTTTAAACAGCAAAATAAACGCGTTATCAGGCTATTACTTGAATATATATAACGCGGGTAATATTGAGCAATTCGGAAATGCTACGGCGTACCAAATTATAAATGAGCAGACAAGTACCGGTACTGTGATTCAGAAGTGAAGAAAAATCTATTGTTGTGTTGAGACATACAAAGAACTAATGAGACTAAAAATCAACTATTCTTGTTTCGGGAGACTATTGCCACTTTACATTAATACTCTTAAACGTTGGGTTTTTCGTGAGGCTTCTGTGCAATCAGTATTTGATTGAATTCTTGAAAAGGTATTTTGGATACTGTTTTAAAGTGAGTAGTAAGCCATTTTTGAAGGTTAAACACGATATTTTCACCCAAAGTATTTGTTGTTGTTGTGTTAAATACAAGAATTCCGTTTGCTGAGCACGCGTTTTTCAGATGCGTTAGAAAATCTTGAGATTCTAGTAGCCAAGAGTTTTCTAGCTCACAAAAAAGGTCGATGAACACAATATCAAAAGAGGCATCATTACTCTCCATAAACTTGGCAGCGTCTTGTACATGAAGTTGTGGATTTGAGTGGTAATCTGTTGCAAAGTGTTCTTTGTATAAGCGAATAATATCAGTGTCATATTCTACACCTACTAAGGTTCTGTTATAAGTATATTTCTTTTCAAGGAGGTGGAGTATGCTGCCGCAACCAAACCCAAGTATCAATACACTATTTGCCTGCCGAATAGGCTCTTTTATGTGCTTCATAGCCATAGCAAAAACCTTGTAACCATTACCAAAAGAGAAGTTAGCCTCTTTGGTATTGAGCATCTTACGGCCATTGCACCAAACTACTTCTAGGTAGTCGTTTTGCGGTGATGAGCAGCGCTCTATTGGGATATCCCACAGGTAGGAAGCGAGTTTTTTAATCAGGTTAGAATTCATTATAAAAAAAGCCTCTTGCTAGTCTAACAAGAGGCTTACTTTGGTATGCTTTGCAACGGATTAGTGCTGCACAATTATTTTAGAAACAGCTTTCTCGTTTTGTCCTATTACCTCCACAAAATAGTTGCCATTCGCAAATTCTGAGGTATTAAGGTTGAGTTCGCCGTCATTGCTACCGTTTTCACTAAATAGTACTGTTCCTTTCAGGTCATATACTGTTAATGTGTACTTACCTTTTATAGAAGTACTGATATTTATGTAGCTATTGGCAGGATTTGGATATGCTTTCAGCTTAGCCCCTTCCTGATCTTGTTTTTGGTCTTTCTTCACACTTGAAAGCAAAGATTTGCTCTCCCATATACCCATACCGTGTGTAGCTGCATATATTCTTGGACCAGACCAAGACTTACTTTCTACCTGTACCAAATCAAAAACAGGTACTTTCGGGAAAGGCATATCTGGATTTACACCGTCTAGTACTTCTGACCATGTTGGTGTAGCGGCACTCCCATTTTGGGTTGCCCATACGCCAAACTCGGTACCTACAACAATAATATCCGGATCATCAGCGCTTATGATGGCGTGGTAAACTGGGAATCTTGGTAGATTTCCTTGCACACTGCTCCAAGTTGGAGATGCACTCAATGCATCTTCAGAAACATACACAAAATTGGTATTATTATAGTTTCCGGCGGTTAGCACAACTCTGTTAGGATTGTTTCTGTCAATGGCAACTGACGTTACTGTTCTGTTCCCTAGGTTCAAGTTGTTATTGATTTGTGTGGTTACTATGTTTGATGCTATTGCATTAGTAGCTACTAGAACTGTAGTATCAAATGATGCCTCTAAAAGGCTGTCAATTCGATATAGTCTACCTCCTGTTGTTGCTACAAAAAGCGATTTACCGTCTCTTGTTGGTTCCATGTAGTGAACACTGCGTATGTCCGATATTCTAAACCATCTAACGGCTCCAACGTCTTTTGGATTTGCTCCATCATGTGGTTTCCCTAAAGCATTGTTACAAACCCACACACCGTCATTAGCAGCGAAATATAATTTTGCGTTTATAGATGAGTCAGTTTCAACGGTTCTGGGTAGAGAATCCAATGCTCCAATCACCTCTGGGTTTTCCCACAAAGCCAATGCGTTGTTAAAATATCCAGTAGGACGACTAGCGCTTGCGTGCGATGCTCTTATACGATTGTCCCAAATTGACTCAAAAGCTCCTCCACCAGTTACAGAACGTCGTAGATTACCATATTGGCTCTCTCCAAACATAAAGCTACCATCGTATTTACTGATCGCAGTTTGAAAACCATCTCCACCAATTACATCCTCTGCAATCTGACGTGGGAAGGATTCTCCCCTCAATAACATGGTATTGTTATCTTGAGTACCACCCAGTAGTCTACCATTTACATCCGCATCTACAGCATAAAACTGCGTCGTCGACAAGTTGGTGCTTATGTCTCTGTACCTATCTAATGTTTCATTTGTAGTACGTGATATTCCTCCATCTGTACAGATGTACATAACTGGATCTTCCTCTTCGCTAGGGTTATAAAATTTAATCAAGTGCTTATCCGAGTGTATTCCAAATGGGTTAGTTGGTGAGTTAAACCTATTTCCTACAATCTTAGGACCGTCTTGTAAAGACCATTCTGAGAAATCAATACCGCCTATAAATACTCTGTCTTTATCTCGTGGATGAACTCCAATAGCAATATCATAATCACCTTGGGCTTGTAAACCAATGATCGTAAATGGCGCGTAGAATTGGCTAATCCTATCTACCTCTTCTGTAAAAGTTACCCCCGCATCAGTAGATCGGAACAAACCAGACAATGCACCATTGTAAGTGACGCCGTCGAAAAGTTCTGAACCTACGGTCACTACATATGCATAGTTGTCATCAGACTCTGACCACCCTATTGCAGATCTAATACTGCTTCCTATGCTCGTTATGTTAGAATAAGATGCTCCCACATCTGGGGTAGTAGAACGCCACACCCCGTTTCCTATGCTCGCTAGAACGATACCATTCCCGTTAAACTGAATATCTCTACAAGTACCGCCTCTTACAAGGGTCCACGTTTCACCTGCATCTTTACTCACACGAAGACCATTTTGTGATCCAGCGTATATGAAATCTGTCTTGGGATCTACTTGAAGCGCATAGACGCTTCCAAATCCTAAAGTACTAGAAATTGAAGTGAATGTCTCTCCGTCGGTAGATTTAAAGATTCCCATACCACTGAAACCAGGGGTACCATTTTCGCCTCCAGAGGCAGACGTCAATCCAGCTTCACCCGTTCCGTAAAGAATATGACCTAATTTGTTCTGAGTCATACTTACAACTCCAAAATTGTCTTCTCCCAAGGTAAGGGGATACCATGATGCGCCTCCATTAGATGATTTGAAAACAGAACCAGAAACACCACCGGAGTATAGTACTTGTGGATTATCTTTATCAATAACTAGACATCTAGTTCTACCTCCTACGTTATCTGGGCCTCTAAATTCCCAGGTCAATGGCCAGTCTGCTTTGAACTGCACATTGCGTTGTGTTTTTATTTCTGCTTGTACCGCTTCTATATCAGCATCGGAAACTGTGCCAGTAACCTCATTTGCACGTATAGATTTTAAGTACTCGGCATAGCCTGCAATCCCCTCTTCAGCAACTACTCTTGGTGAGTAGGCTTTATCGCTTGTTGTAGCACTGTAATAATACACACCACTAAATGCGAATACAGATGCAAATGCAACAGATAGTAATTTCTTCTTGTTCATGTCTCTTTTTTACGTTAGTTCACAAATTTTAACACACAAATTTAATTTTTGATTTAATACTATCAAGCAATTGTTCAGCAAGTGCTACATTAAGTTGACCAATGAAACTTTTATTCGAATCAATGGCCAATTTCATAGGCAATATATATTGACGTAAAATATTGATTTTGAGCGGTGTACAGTATGTTGAGGTTGTTTAGGAAATAATCTAAACGGACACCCATTTTACAACTCTGAATATAATAAGAATGATTCCAGTTTATTGCTATGTGAATATCTGCATGTATGCCAGGAGAAACTGCAAGCTCATTAAATCCTTTTGTCCAACTTACTGGGCCATATATAGAGTCGCTATTGTGGATGGTTTCTTCGTTTTGCTGAATAATATCTGCACCTGATCCGTCTTCTCTATTGTGCTGATAGCTAATGTAATACGGTTTTATTATACCTAGGCTTGGCCCAGCAGATATGCCTCCTAAAATTTGAGGAGATAAACTGCTATTTGATCCGTTACTTAGTAACCTGTAGGCGGTATAACCGATTCTTAGGCTGGCTGCTGAGTTAATTTTAGCAAAAGTGTAGGCCTTAGGATTTACCGTATTGGGGTTTTGCATGTTGGTTTCTAACGGATGATTTATCGTTTGAATATCTGCAAATATTAATTGCTCTCCTTCGTGCATGTGGTGAGAATAACCAACTCCAAAACCATTTGTAGCTAAAATAAACTTGCCAGTATTTATATTTTTTTGAGCAATGACCGCTTGGGGCAAAATGTACACAAGAAGAAAGAGCAGAATGTAGCGGCTGAAACAACTTGGATGTAGATAACGAATGATCAATACAGGGTAAAAGTAGTGAAATTTTGCTCATTTTGCAGACCTAATGACGTCAACCATAAGTTACAAAGGAAACTTGAGTACCGAATGTACTCACCTAAAATCAAGTAAAACTATTGTCACCGATGCCCCAATTGATAACAATGGGAATGGGCAATCTTTTAGCCCAACAGATCTTGTAGCCACAGGATTGGCCGCGTGTATGATTACCGTAATGGGTATTAAAGCGGCGGCTAGTGATATCGCATTCAATTTGGTGCAAGCCAATGTACTGAAAATAATGAGTTCTAATCCGAGGAGAATAGCAGAAATAAAGGTGACTATCAGGGTAGAGGAAAGTTGGACAGAAAAGGAAAAACAGATTTTAGAAAAAACGGCTAGAGCATGTCCTATTGCTCAAAGCCTGCACCCCGACACAAAACAAGAAGTAATTTTTATTTATAAGTGAGAGAGAATAGTAGCAGAACGAATGTTCATATGAGACGAGGTATGAACAACTTTGCCCTCTTTGAGTATGATTACTTGGGGCGATGCGTGCTCCACGTTTAGTTCATCCGCAAGTAGTTGCGAGGTTTGCCTATTGGCTACCACGTCTATGAGCAATACATTTGCCTTATTGTCTATATCGTTTTGTTGACCGAGCACACGTTGTAGCGCCATAGAGCTAATACTGCATCTATTGCTATGCTTGAAAATAACAGTAGTGGTTGTGCTTTTTAAAAGCAAATCTGCATCTACTTTTTGAGTATAATTCCACACGGTTAACCTATGCTATGCACTTTGATGGGTTGCAATGAGCTTACCCCTGGACATGCATCTCTTGATCTGCATGAAGAGAAAAGAGCACTAATAATAAGTGCAAAAGCGAATATGCTTAATATTTGTTTAATGTTCATTTTGCTTTAGATATAATTGTAGGTTCATAGACATAACGCTTTCTGATCAACTTACAGTGCAAAGTAACAATATAATAGAGATTTTAGAAAACAAGAAGGCACAAAGCTTCATTCGGCGCAATATAAATGGTGAAATAGCGGTCTTGGCACTTGGGAATAGAGCAGAGACTAATTATAAAATTGCAGAATGCTTGCAATTGATCAAGATTTATAAGAAGGCGATAAAGAAACTTCCCCTGTTTTGGGACAATCTATTGGCTATAGATGAACGGTCTTATGCTCAATGCACTTCTGAGGCAGTAGCACGTTATAAAGCTTCTTTTTTGTCCGGGAATACACTCTTGGACCTTACTGGAGGGATAGGGGTAGATAGTCTTTTTCTAAGCAATAGTTTTACGGATGTGATTGCTGTAGAACATAACGAGAGCTTACATCATATCGCTTCTTATAACGTAGACAAGCTAGGTATACAAAATGTGTTAAGGATACAAAGTGATGCTTGTGCGTATTTGCAAAAGCATACGTCACTATCAGATTTAATTTATATAGATCCGGACAGAAGAAGCGAGTTTGGCAGATCTGTAGCCTTGGAACATTTAAGCCCAAATGTTTTAGAGCTACTACCGCTTTTAAAGAAAAGAGCAAAACAGGTCTATCTCAAATTATCTCCGCTTTTTGATTTGAAGGAGGTATATAGAAAGTTTAGCAACGTTGAATGTATATTCTTGATTGCTGAAAAAGCTGAGATAAAAGAGGTTGGGGTTTGGTTAGATTTTTCGTTAAGAGAGAATAAGTCTACCATACAACTCAAGGATGTCAGTTCTGACTTTGAGTATACCATTGAGGCAGCTATTCCAAAAAAGGAGAATGGGTATGTGGAGAAACCACAGAACTTACACTTGCCAGTAGCACTTGTATCAAAGAGCGCACATACACGAAATTTTCTAGAAGGCATAGACTACGTTAAGCACTCAGATTTTGAAATCTATTATTCCAATGAGAATCATATTGCTGGTTTCCGAAGCTTTAAAATTTTAGGAAGATCCCGTCTTGCAAAGAAAAAAGTGGCAAAGATGTTGGCAGATGCGGGTATACAGAAGTGTAATATTATCATAAAGGGATCAAACCAGAAAGCGGAGGATTGGCATAAGAAGCTGAAAACCAAAGATGGTGGTGATCTGTACTTAATTTTATTTCAGGACAGTACTACAGAAGCTGTTTTAGCACAGCTTATTTCTTGAGTTGAGCCTTGATATACGCTTCTAATGCGGCAACCATACTAGGATGGTCTGCAGTGGGCGCGGGTATGGTATTTACCAGGCCAGCATCCGTCAGTGCTTGATCGGTAGTTCTACCCCAACCCGCAATTGCTCTATCATTTTCTTGTGTAAACTCTGGAAAGTTGGCAAACAATGAAATAATGCCTTGTGGACTGAAGAATACAAGAATATCGTAGTACACACTGGCGAGTTCTGATAAATCAGAATTTACGGTGTTGTACATGATAGCTTCAGTATAGTTAATGTTCATTTCCTCCAAGTAATTGGGGATAGACTCATTGCGTATATTGCTACATGGAAAAAGATAGTCAAGTGATTTATGCTTTTTTAGTAATTCCAAAAAAGAAGCAGTGGTCCCTTTGCCTGTAAACATCTTGCGCTTACGTAGCTGTGTATATTTCTGTATGTAGAGTGAAACGCCTTCGTTGGTACAAAAATACTTCATAGTAGAAGGTATTTCCACCTTCATTTCTTCAACGATTCTAAAGAAATGATCTATTGCATTACGTGAGTTAAAAATAACTGCGTTGTGGTCTAGGATACGTAATTTTTGTTTACGCAGGTCTCTAGCGGGAACGGGTTTTACCTCAATAAACTGATGAAAATCAACTTTGACACCGTACTTCTCTGTGAGTACGTCATACACTGTTTTTTTGCTACCCGGATGGGGTTGCGATATAAGAATAGTTTTTACGCTCAAATTAAAACTCCTTAACTGTTGACAAAAAGTACTTTAGCAATAACCAACATCGGTACAATTTCGAAGGCGCAAAGGTATACAAAAACTGTCAGTATTGGATAGTTGAAGCTATTTTGTAAGAGGAGTATGGTTCCATATAGCCTCGCTAAGAAATATAGTAGAGCCAATGATATGGAGAAATAATACAAATTGCTATCCAGTCTAGCATAGAATACATCAATAAATAGACAAACACCTAGAACGAGGCAAAGCATCTGATTTAGACTGTAATGAAAATCTAAAATTTGAGATCCTAGTGCGGTTTTATGATGAATTCTGAAGAAAATAAAGTTACTTCCGAGTTTGAGTAGAAAGTACAAAGCAACGCACATAACAACCGGTAAAAAACTAGATGGTTGGTTGTGCGGGTATCCAAAATAATCTCCTAAGCTATAGGTGTAAATAAAAATTGCCGCGGTAAAACTACTTAGAAAAACAGATGTGATCCTGAAAAGGGCATTGCCAAGAAATTGCTCGCTTTGCCAATTGAAACGTTGCAATGGGATACTTGCCAAAAAACGAATAGATTCAAACCACCGTGCATTTGCCACATATAAAAGTGCTGTACAAAACAACAGCAAAAGCAGCAGAGCTTTGAGATGTGCTGGCACTGCATTACGCAAGACCAATTGTGCTATTAAAGTGCTGTTTTGCATTAGAGCAAAGGTGTTTCTTTTTTACTAAAAATAGTTGATTACCCCAAAGTGAAACTTTGCCGCACTCAGTTGTAGTGGGTTTCCTTGCTGCGAGCCTAAGGCATAGGCCAAGTTTAGTATTCCTTTCCCTACTTGTATATTGGCAGAAGCCCCAAAGCCGTAGGGTACGTCGTATATTAAACGTTCACTTTCAATTTTATTTTCTATAAATGCCGTATTGATAAAGAGACCTACATTACTATTCTCGCCTATCAAATACCTATATTCCAAAGTATAGGTAAGTGCCTTACTGGCAAAAAGCTCATTCTCATCAAACCCCTTCAAGGAAGAATAACCGCCAAAATTATAAAGTTCGTTGAAGAACAATTGACTGGCAAAGAGTCCATTAAAGGACAGTTGCTGCAGAAATGTTCCTTGCTCTTTTATGGGTATAAACCACGAAGCAGAAAATTTTATGTCTAACCGAGTGCTTTTCAGTTGAGCTGTATCGTATACGCTAATAAGCTGGCTGTTTTCAGCATTTGTAAATTTTACTTTGCGTATTTCTGTGTTCCTTATTATTTGCTTTTGCCCTATGGCTACGTCAGCCATTATTTTATAGCCTTTTCTCGGGTTTGGCAGGTAGTCAACGTCTTGTTGAAATGCAGCTATACCGTAGTTGTCTATACTATACGGATTATTCGTAGGGATACTTTTTGTACTGCGAATAGCCGACGTATCCGCATTGATTAAGTTACTGCTTATGTTCTGGTAGTATAGCTGAAAGTAGTTATTCCCTTGTTGCTGATAGCGAAGTGATATTTTACCCATTAGGTTTACAAAAAGGGTATCAAATTTGTTCAAATTAAATTCACTGGATACACCAAGTTTTGTATTGAACAGATAGGGATATGTGAATCCAACATCCAATTTTTGTGAATTTTGCAAGTAATTGCGCCAGTGCAACTCAAGCTGCTTGGCGCTTCTGAAAAGGTTATTAAGCTCTATATTGATTTCTCCAGTTATCAATAATTCATTTTCGGAACTATTATTACTATTGGGAGCCAGACCTACTACACCGTCTAGGCGGTCGGTTATGACGTCGTCTATATGTAACACTACCCGCACAGTTCCTTGAAAAAAAATCACTCTAGTGGCTCCTGTAAGTTTGATGAGAGGCAGATTACGTAATTTTTTGTCAATGGACATAATAGTACGTTCATCGTAGAGCATACCGGGTTCTAAATCCAAATATTTTGCCAAGTATTTTTTAGAAATGGTTGCAGCTCCATTGTATACGAGTGTATCGTATTCAAATTTTATGTAGGGGTCAAATTGAAGGGAGGTATACAGGGTGTCACCGGAGGTATAGTTGTTTTTTAGTTGGAGTTGAGCAAATGGATATCCGTTGTTTTCGTGTGTTAATATGAGTTGTTTTTGAAGCCTCTCAAAAGTGTTTAAATTCATGGAAATTTGCTGATTTTCTGGCAAATATTCGCTGCTAATATTGTGCTCAATGACATGAAGTATTTTGTATTTATGCCCACCATGAAGATTGGCCCAAACTGTATCTTCTCTAACAGAGACAGAATCAATACTTGCAGCAAAATAGCCTGCTTCTCTTAACCTAGTGATGTTGGTTTTCAGACGTAAGTTGGCCCCAAATGAATCGGCAACTTCCTGGTATGTCGTATCGTTATTTTTAATTGTAGCAAGCGTATAGTCTTGTGCGTAAGTACAAAGACTCACTACCATTAAGCTCCAAATAAAAATACCTTTGTACACGTTTACTTGCAAAGGTAAACGATATAACATATACCTAAATTATACTGTGGCAGGAATATACATACATATACCATTTTGCAAGAAGGCGTGCTTTTATTGCGACTTTCATTTTTCTGTTTCCTTTAAGAGTAAGGCTGACATTATTGAAAGCATTTTACTTGAGACCAAACGAAGACGAGAGTTCTTTGAAAAAGAAGAAATAATAGAAACGATTTATTTTGGAGGAGGTACGCCTAGTGTGCTCACCATGTCAGAAATAGACGAGATACTAGGTACTGTTTATGAGGTGTTCAATGTGTTGCCCGATGCAGAGGTGACCTTTGAGTGTAATCCGGATGATTTGTCTTTGGAGTACCTAAAAATGTTGAAATTAGTTGGTATCAATAGATTGAGTATTGGTATTCAAAGTTTTAATGAGAATCACCTTGTGTGGATGAACAGAAGCCATACTGCGTCTCAAAGTTTGCAATGTGTCCATGACGCTGCGTCTGTTGGTTTCAACAACATAACTATAGATTTAATTTATGGTGTACCACAGTTAGATAACCAGGAATGGAGAGATACGGTAAAACAAGCGCTTGCATTACCTATTAACCACTTATCTGCTTATAGTCTTACGATGGAGGAGAATACTCCGTATAAAAAACTGGTACAGCAGAAAAAATACAAGCAGCCTGACGAAGATCAATCTTCTATCCACTATGAGATACTTATACAGGAAATGAATTCTGCTAAATGGGAGCACTACGAGGTAAGTAACTTTTGTAAGCAGGGGAATAGTAGCAAGCACAATACAGGCTATTGGCAACAGAAAAAATACCTGGGTATTGGTCCATCGGCTCATAGTTTTGACTTGGAAAATAGAAGTTGGAATGTGAGTAATAATGCACAGTATCTGGAGAGAATAGCCAGCAATAAAAAAACCTTTGAGACAGAGTTGCTTACGTTGCAGGATCGACTTAATGAGACCCTGCTTACAGGCCTTAGAGCAAAGTGGGGCATTAATTTGGCAGAGTTAAAAGAAGATTATGCGTATGATATTTTAACACGTTACAAGGAGGAAATAGGCTACTGGCAGTCTACAAATTGGGCTAAATTGGAGGGCGATGTTCTCCGGCTTACCGATCAAGGTTTGCTTTTTGCTGATTATATTGCTAGTGAGCTTTTCGCTGATGAGGATTATTCGTCCCAGACATCGTCATAGTCCTTTGTGTTAGAGGTTTCTTCTTCTAAGGTGCCTTCGCCTTTTAGAGCTTTAATGAATTTCTTCTTTTCTTTTTTGGCCTCTTCTTTTACATTTTCTTTTACGGTGGACCGATCGTAGCGAATTTTTAATTGGTCTGGAGTACCTTCCATGATTATGTAGGCTGTAAGACCGCCATCTTTGTTTTGCTCTATACGTTTTTCTGCCTTGCGAGCAATCCAGTTTGCTTTTGTAGCAAGGAGTTCAGCCACACTTAAGCTCATACTGTATTGCATGTAGTTGCCAAATGTATGTGTTCCTTCTATCTCGAGATTTAGCGCATTGTTTTCTATGCGCATACGTGGGATAAAAATAGTTTGATCAAATATTTCAATCGTGTTCTTAAGTGTTTTGAATTTCACATTTTTCAGATCGTCTATTTTGGCAAAAGCGGATAATTCTGTTAATGGTTTATAGTCTAAAAGAGCCCCATTATCTATCACTGCATCGACCTTTGCATAGAGTTTTGGGAGAATGGGCACGTAGTTTTTATCTAAAATTATCTTGGCTATAATGCTTCCATGCAGTGTGCCTTGTAGGTTTTTATTCGTTATTTCTGTTTGCTCAAAATTATTAAACTGTTTGAAAAGTTCTGTTATGTTAATTCCTTGTAGATCAGAATTAATATCTACCAAGTGATTTTCGCCCCATTTTTTGATGGCAATGTTTGCTATGGTCTTTCCTTCCAACGCATCAATTTCACACTTTGGCATCCGGATAGAGCTTTTATTGGACAATAGTTGGCCGTGCATATTACTGGCTATGAAGTCATTAAACCTAAAATCAGTAAGCGTAGTTATTAGGGATAGTTCTATTGGGAGTAGCTCACCAACAACTTCAGGGCCGCTGGTCGTTGTAACTGATGCAGCACGGTATAGCTCATTTACAGTGAGGTTGTTTATCGCTAATTCGCCAACTAGCTTTGCCTTACTCTTTTTATTTAGAAGAGAAATATAGTTTTCGATATATCCTTTCAGCGTGCCAGTGGTGTTGTTATAGGAAAAACGAGCTGATTTTACCACCATCTTTTGATTGTCCGCGCTTATATTCAGATCTATATTTTTTATATCAATTTTGGGATCATTCAGCGTACCACTGAGGTTCTCCAGCGAGATACTTCCGGCATACCTCAGCGAATTTGGAACGGGTGTCCCTCGCTGTATATCGTATGTAAGAGCTAGTTTCCCGTCTACGCTTGCGATACCACTTTTTGCTTTAAATACAGAACTATCCATGAGTCCCAAAATAAAGGCAACATCTAGCTTGGCGTTACCATTCCACTGTATGGTCGGCCTCTCAAAATTAGCTACTTCTATATCGCCAGTAATAGTGTTGTTGATACTCGCTGCACTTTGGAGCTTACACGTTGCCGTAGCGTCACTTAGGTTGCCAACACTGGGCATGTTTAAGTTGCCAGTGGCGTCTACCCTGCTTAGTTTTAAGTCTTGCCCTTTTACACCTACGGTAGCATTCTTTAGGGCATAGTCAAAGCCAAGAGCAGGATTATTTATACCGTAGGTTTTACCTTTAAAAAAACCATTTATTACGACGTTCCCATCTAAGTTTATGTTATTGAGAGATGAGACAAAATGAGCAGGCAGGATACTGAAAAGCGACTGTGCCGTTGTATTTGCATTAGAAAATTGGATATCTACCGCAGAGGTTTTGCTATAGTCTATCGTTCCTTTTGCTTTTAATTTTACCTCTTGTATCTGTAGGTCGCTCGCGCCTATTTTTACAGTTTGTTCAGCTGGGTTTAGTGCAATTTTGGTATTTATTTTTAAGTCTTTTTCTACGATGTATTCTTCGCCGCCTGAGATGATGTCTGTTTCATTTAGTTTGGCAACAATAGAAAGGTTAGTGGTTTTATCGATATACTTTAGGGCGATAGTACTCAGTGGTGTGTAGGTGTTACATCTAAACTTGCTCGGTCTGTGTTCATATAAAATAGTGCAGTTGACTAGTTTCAGATCTTTTATTTCAAAACTGACTGCAGCACCATCCGCTTCAATTGGTCTCGTAATATCATAGTTAGTTCCGTAGTTTAGGTCTGCTATACGCAGTTTCCCACCTCTAAGGAGTACTTGGTCTATTACGTATTCTCCTTTGTAGAGTTTCCATACGTCTACAAATAAATTAAGCTCATCAGCGACAAGTAAATTTTCCTTGTAATATGGGGTGCTCTCGTCAATAGAAACCGTAGATAATTTAATGCCGAGATTAGGAAAGTCACGAATGCCAGAAATGGTAATTTCTTCTACAGCCACCTCTACAGCTAGCGTATTATTTATTTTCGAGATGAGTATTGGTTTAATATTTTTATGAAAGTAGAAGACAAAACTTGTTGCTCCCAGTACAAATAGAATAAGTAGAACTGCTGCTATTTTGATTGTTTTTTTCACGTGATACGTTTGACTGTTCAAAAGAAGTAATAAACATCCAATACGCTTAGTAAAACGAATCAACAATACACAATGGTATGTCCAATAGTGTATTGTTTCCTAAAACCGTTAGGCAGCAGAAAAAGGGTAAATAAAAAAAGCCCCGCAAAAGCGAGGCTTGTAAAAGTGGGCAATGTTGGATTCGAACCAACGACCCCCTGCTTGTAAGGCAGGTGCTCTAAACCAACTGAGCTAATCGCCCTCTCTCCCTTAGAGGGCTGCAAATATAAATCGGGTTCCTCAAAAACAAAATAAAACTTTCAGTTTGCTGCCTTTTTATTTTTGGTTTTTATTTTTGATTTCAGTGGTAACACGCAAGGCATTGATGTACACCTTATATTTTGGAAAATGTAGAGGCTATGTAGCTAGAAAACACAAGGTAATCTGAAAGAATTCAGTAACACTTTGACCTTTAAAAAACGGGTCACTTTCCTATTGCAAGTTATGTTCGTGAATAGATTATTGGTAGATCTGAGGTAAGGAGCGCTTAGATGATGTAAACTTGCACTATGCGAGCATTGATACAGCGAGTTACTCAAGCGAAGGTTGAGATAATAGGCGAATCAGAATCTGAAATAGGTCAGGGTCTTGTAATGCTTTTGAGTATAGAAGATGAAGATAGCCAGGAAGATATCACGTGGCTTGTGCAAAAAATATCTAAAATGCGAATTTTTAGTGACGCTTCGGGTAAGATGAATGCTAGCATCTTAGATCTTCAAAGAGAACTGCTGATTGTGAGCCAATTTACACTTCATGCGAGTACCAAAAAAGGGAATAGACCTTCCTTTATAAAGGCTGCTAGACCAGAAATAGCGATTCCGATTTATGAAAAGTTTGTGGCGCAATGCGAAGAGATTTTGCTAGTCAAAACGGGTCGTTTTGGTGCAGATATGAGAGTGTCATTGGTAAATGATGGCCCTGTTACTATCTGGCTAGATAGCAAAACTAGAGAGTAAAATTACGCTTCATCCCTTTTATCTGCTCCCCAAAGTAGTTTATTGCGTATGGTATCCATATACGTGGTACCTTGGGGTTGGATCATAATAAAATCAAAGTATGCACGTCTAATCGTAAGCTTAGTATTGCTAGGAACAACAAATGATCGTGAATCTAGTGTTATAAGTACTGTGTCTGCTCGTGCACTCGTTTCAATTTCTAACACATGCGTATCGGGTATTACTGCGGGACGTACCGTAAGGTTGTGTGCCGCTATCGGCGTGATTACGAACGACTTACTTCCTGGGAATATGAGTGGTCCACCACAGCTAAGGGAGTACCCAGACGATCCTGTTGGTGTGCCAATTATTAATCCATCTGCCCAGTAATTATTCAAAAACGATCCGTTCAAGTTTGTCTTCACAGTGATCATCGCGGATGTATCGCGTTTTTGAACTACAAAGTCATTAAGCGCATACGGAAACGTGTTTATCTCGGGGATGTCACATTCAATATGAATAAGCGTACGCTTCTCCAGATTGATTTTCCCTTGCTTCAGCGCGATAATGGCATCTTCCACCTCATCCATTTTGATGTTCGCCAAAAAACCCAATCTACCTAAGTTGACACCCATTACAGGCAAGCCAGAATCTTTTACTAGAGAAAGGGTATCCAGTGCAGTTCCGTCTCCGCCCAGGCTTATCAGGCAAGTGAAATTCTCTAGTGTGAGTTGTAGGTCTTCAAAAGAGTGGCAGGTAATACCATACGTTTCTTCCAAGAAGGTTCCGTAGTCCTTACTTACTTCATAATCAATGTTATGGTTAGTAAGTATTGTTGTGAAGTTTTGATAAAAAGCTTTAAAATTTGTTGTTTTAATTGGTCTGCCGTAAAGTGCTACTTTCATGTTAGATTGCTTTTTTAAAGTGTACAAATAAACCTCCTTCTCCCAAACTATTTAAACTATATTCCAATCGCAGTAAACGGTCGTTGTAGAATAACGTGTTTAGCCCTACTCCAACAGAGTAGATGGGTTGTTGATTGAGGTGATTGCTGCGGTGGTATTGGTTAGCGGTGGCATAGCCGCCGTCTATGTAACCCTCGGCATAGATATTAACCGGAAGTTTCTGGTAATTGTCTATTGGTATACTAGTTAGAATTAATTCGGTGTTAAGTAAGTGATAGCGTAGTGCAGCATTGGTTTTCCAGCCCAGTGTGCCGTCCACTACATAGTGTTCGTACCCTCGGACTACTTCGCTATATCCCAAAATTTTACGATCAGAATAGGGTGCATTTTGGTTGGTATTGTATTCAAAATATACCGAAAGAGCAGAAGACCATCTGCTGGATAATTTATCAAATTGTTGCAAACGTGTTTTTACAGACCCGTTGAACAGGTAATTTTGATTTTGCCATGTATTTACTCCGAAGGAAGCAGATCCATACTTACCTTCCGTAGGGAAATATATGTTATTCTGGTTAGTATATTCAATTTTAAAATAGAGTCCGTATTTTCTTTGAAATCGTTGATTATTAATGAAGTAATCATTTATTGGGACAGAAGAATCTAGCTGTCCGTGCTCGAAATGTGCGCCGTAGTATACGGATGTGAATGGCGTAATTCGTTTGGTCAACTCTACTTTCGCTTCAGTAGTGCTAATTAAGTTGTTTTGCCCATTTTTAAAAAATTGGAGACTATCGTTTCTGGTCTCATACCAAACTTCATTTTGCGATGCGTATTTGATCAATGCATTTAATCCCCATTGCGTGTTGCGAGATAAGAAAGGGATGCGATATTCGAGACCTACATTGGTATTATACCCGGCTTTTACATGTGTTTTTAAGGTCTGATTTCTGCCGAAAAGGTTATAATTGAATACATATAAACCATAATTGGTACGTGCTGGATCAAAGTCTAGATTGCCCCACACATTGAAGTTCCTGTCACTAAATTCTACAAAGGGGATTGGCCAAACATACCATTTTTCGATTACTACAACCGCTATGTTAAACGTAGTTTTTTTGTTGTATTCACTTAGGCTATATTTAATTTCTACTTGGTTAAATAGATTTAGATTGAGTAACCGGTTGGTTGATGTTTTTAGGAGTTTATCAATCTGGTTTTCAGGATAGACAGAGTCTACCTCTACGAGCATTTCGCGAAGTATTACAAAGTTTTTGGTACGTTCATTTCCGGAAATAGAAATTTGGTGTACTGGATGGGATGCTGCAAAAAGGTGAGAAGCGAAGAAAAAAATAAAGCCAAATATGGATGATCTATACGTCAATGAATTTCATAAATGATTGAAAACGATGTTCTACGTTTTCTTTGTAATCGTCATCCCCAAAAGCAGCAATTACCTCATAACCATAGCGTTGTAGTCCGTTTATTATGCGTTCTGCGTTCTTAGTATTCAATTTTATACTTACTCGAATACGCCCACTTTCTTGTAAATTAGTGATCCAAAGACCTAAAATTTGAGATCCTTCTGCTTCTATTATTCGAGCAATTTCACTACTGCTGTATTGGTGAGGTGCCATTTCTGTGAGTAGGATCGACCCCTTTTGAGATACGGTGAGAGATTGAGCAAGTCCTTCTATTACAGCGGTTTTGGTAACCATACCAATCCACTGAAAGTTTTCATCTAAAACACAGCATGTGTTTGCTTTAGACTCATTAAACACGTGCAGCACGTCAATAAGGTGAGAGTTGAAATGAACACTAGTATGGCCATAGTCTACAATGCTTTTGATAGTATCATCGTTGCTATGTATGCACTCATCTAGTTGTACCTTGCCATAGGGTTTGTTGTCTCGAAGCACTGGCAGTTCGTAACACAAGTTGTCCATCATAATATTCATACACTCTTTTCGGGAAGAGTCCTCATTTACGGGCAGTATAGGCAATATGTAGTCAGCTACAATCATATGTATATAACAACCTAATGCGGTGGCTGTTTAGTGTGTTGCAAAGAAAAGCAAGATAGCCAATTATTTATCAATGTAAGTCCCTGAGGTGTCAAAATAGCTTCTGGGTGAAACTGTACAGCCCATATAGGCAGAGTTTCGTGGGCAATAGCCATTGGTTCGTCTTGTGCAGATTGGGCAATGGTTTGCAGTGACGTGTTTTCAATACTAGATAGAACCAGAGAATGATACCTACAAACATGAAACGGGGATATGATTTCATGAAACAAGGGATGTCTTCTATCATAGGTCAAAACACTGGTTTTGCCGTGCATAGGGTAGCTGGCCTTACCGAGAGTTGCTCCAAAATATTCACCTATTGCTTGCATGCCTAGGCATACGCCAAATAGGGGCATTTGATCGTGATATAACTGGATTATTTCCATCATTTTACCAGCATTTTTTGGTTCTCCAGGTCCGGGGGAAAAGATAATACCGGTATATTTATTGGCGATGGTAGCTGTATCTATGTCGTCATTTCGGACCACTTCCACTGCAGCTCCGCAGCGGCAGAAATAGTCATACAGGTTGTAGGTAAATGAGTCGTAATTGTCTAGCAGAAGAAGCACAGCACAAAAATACAGCCGTAAAAATAGAGCAGCTACCTATTATTGTATTTAATTCGTATCGCGCGTATGGATTTTAATAAATTTAACACATATGATTCGGCCAAACTAAGGGAGCTATATACCTCACTGGTAAAACCGCGTATGATAGAAAAGAAAATGCTCAAGCTCCTCAGGCAGGGACAAGTAAGCAAGTGGTTTAGTGGAATAGGACAAGAGGCCATAGCGGTAGGGGCTACTTTGGCGCTCGAACCTGATGAATATATTATGCCGCTCCACCGAAACTTGGGCGTATTCACAAGCAGAGGTATTCCACTAAAGAGATTACTTCATCAGTGGCAAGGGAATAAAGAAGGTTTTACCAATGGGAGAGACCGTTCTTTTCATTTTGGTACAAACGAATACCACATAGCTGGTATGATTTCACACTTGGGAGCCATGTTAAGCGTGGCAGACGGTGTTGCTCTTGCCAATAAGCTAGAAGGTAAAGGAAAGGTTACGCTTGCTTTTAGCGGCGATGGGGGTACAAGTGAAGGCGAATTTCACGAGGCTTTGAATCTTGCAGCGGTATGGGATTTGCCAGTTATATTTTTGATAGAAAATAATGGGTACGGACTCTCAACTCCGTCTATAGATCAATTTAGGTGTAAGAATTTGGCAGACAAGGGGATAGGGTATGGCATTGAAAGTAAGACTATAGACGGGAACAACGTCTTAGAGGTGTACGCTGAGGTTTCTGCTATTGCACAAGATTTACGTGAAAATCCACGACCTTTTTTATTGGAATGCAAGACCTTTAGAATGCGTGGTCACGAGGAAGCTAGTGGTACAAAATATGTTCCCAAAGAACTTATGAACGAGTGGGCAAAAAAAGATCCCATACATACGTTCGAAAAGTACTTGGTGGATAATAATTATCTTGTTGATAGTGAGATAGTTGATATCAAAAAAGCCATTACAGATGAAATAAATGATGCCGTAGAAATTCTGAAGGTCAAAGAGACAATAGCTGTGGATACAGAGGCGGAAATAAGGGAGATATACAAGTCATATTCACCTGTTGCGATTGAGGCGCAAGGCGAGAAGACCGAAATACGTTTTATTGATGCCATTCAAGATGGATTGAAAACGGCAATGCATAAGTATGACAACTTGGTACTAATGGGTCAAGACATTGGTGATTATGGTGGTGTTTTTAAAATAACAGATGGGTTTGTTGCTACGTTTGGTCATGACAGGGTGCGGAACACCCCTATTTGTGAGGCAGCTCCCTTAGGTGCTGCACTGGGACTATCTATAGGGGGTAAGAAAGCAATGGTAGAGATGCAGTTCGCAGATTTTGTGAGTTGCGGATTTAACCAGATAGCAAATAATTTAGCAAAAACCTACTATCGTTGGGGGCAAAATAGTGATGTGGTGATCCGTATGCCTACGGGAGGCGGAGCTGCGGCAGGGCCTTTCCACAGCCAGAGCAATGAAGCGTGGTTTTTTCACTTACCCGGACTCAAAATAGTTTATCCGAGTACTCCTTCAGATGCGAAAGGGTTACTTCTCGCAGCTTTTGAAGACCCTAATCCAGTGTTGTTTTTTGAGCACAAGGGTATGTACAGGAGTTTACGAGAAGAAGTTCACAAAGAGGAGTTTACCATAGAAATAGGTAAGGCAAGACTGGTGCAAGAAGGTAAAGATATCACCTTTATTACTTATGGGCTAGCCGTAAAGTGGTGTGAGGATGTGGTAGCTGAGTTAGGCATAGATGCCTGTATAGTAGATCTTCGTACATTGTTGCCTTGGGATAAGGAAGCAGTGCGTGATGCAGTAGCCAAAACAGGTAAGGTGATTGTGGTACATGAGGATACACTTGAAGGAGGTATTGGCGGAGAAATAGCGGCTTGGATTGGTGAGCACTGCTTTACCAGTTTAGATGCTCCTGTGATGCGAGTGGGCAGTCTCGATACACCAATCCCGTTTAATGCAGATTTAGAGGTTAACTTTATGGGCCAGAGCAGGCTAAAAGAGAAAGTCAGGGTATTGTTGGGTTGGTGAGATTTGGTCGTTATCTTTAATTAAACCAAATAAAAATACATCTTTGCGGTAGTCAAGTGAAACTTACTGAACTACACATAGGGAAAATCGGTAGAATACGATCTGTAGCAGACTCTCCTTTCAAGGAAAAGCTACAAGAAATGGGCTGTATACCGGGATCGCTTATCAAACCTATTCTTAAAGCTCCGTTGGGAGATCCGATTGCTTATGAACTAGAAGAATACACATTAAGTATGCGCAAGAATGAGGCAGAAACAATTGAAATTCGGCCATTAGATCCAATTTTTGCTACCTAATTAAGCAAATGCCTGACAATAAGAAAATCAAGATAGTACTAGCAGGGAACCCAAATTGTGGTAAATCCTCACTCTTCAATAGTCTTACGGGCCTAAAGCAAAAAATTACCAATGTGCCAGGGACTACCATAGAAAATAAGGTAGGTAGATTTGCTATTGAAGATAGTTTTATAGACCTAATAGATACGCCAGGAACCTATTCCTTCAATCCAAAAAGTTTAGATGAGAAAGAAGCGGTGAAGGTGTTTTTTGAGGACCCGCTTCCAGATGCGATTTTATACGTTGCGGACGCAGCTAATCTGAAACGAAACTTGTTCTACTTTAGTCAGTTAGCGCAGCATGGCATTCCTATGGTTTTGGCTCTTACGATGCTAGATATTGCTGATTTTAAGGGTTTTGAGATTGATATAGATCGGCTGGAAAAGGAACTAGGTATTCGCATATATAAAGTAAATGCACGAACAGGAGATGGCATCGCAGAGTTGAAAAAAGCGCTAGTTCAAGACCAGTTTGCTCCGCACTATGCTTTTGGTAGTAAGGAGGACCATACACATGAAAGTCATTTTGTTTCCATTAATAAACTACTCAATAAGACCACTACATTAAAATCTAAAAGAGAGTTGGTCTCCAATAAAATAGATGCATGGGCTACACATCCTATTTTGGGATATCTTATGTTTTTGGTGGTACTGTTGGTTATCTTTCAGAGCGTATTTAGCTTAGCGGCCTATCCTATGGACTGGATAGAAAACGGATTCTCCCTACTCAGTGAGTGGCTTTCCGCTGTGCTTCCTGACGGATGGCTTAAAAAATTGGTCATAAATGGTCTAGTAGCTGGCGTAGCAGGTGTTGTTGTATTTGTACCTCAGATTGCAATTCTGTTTTTCTTTATGGGACTGCTAGAGGATACAGGATATATGGCTCGTGTTAGTTTTATTATGGATAAGATGTTACGGGGGCTGGGTCTTAGTGGTAAGTCTGTGGTTCCTCTACTGAGTGGTGCTGCTTGCGCTATACCTGCAATAATGAGTACGCGAAACATCGAAAACTGGAAAGATAGATTGATCACGATAATGGTGACCCCGCTGATGAGTTGCTCAGCGAGACTACCCGTTTACACTTTACTTATTAGTATGGCTATACCTAGTGACCAATATGTAGGGATAGTCAGTGTACAGGCGCTTCTAATGCTAGGCATGTATGTTTTGGGCACTGCTGCTGCCCTTGTAGCCGCTGTAGTTTTTAAATGGATTATACGACACGATGTGCCGTCATATTTTATAATGGAGTTGCCCGTTTACCATGTTCCACGGTGGGGCAATATTTGGATTAATATGTGGCAAAAATCGCGCAGTTTTGTTACAGAAGCGGGTAAAGTTATACTTGTAGTTTCTGTAGTGCTATGGTTTCTAGCAAGCTACGGCCCTAAGACTGATCAAACGTTCAGTATACAAGAATCTGAAAAACTGGTAGAAAGCTACGCCGGTCACTTCGGAAAAACACTAGAGCCTGCCATACTGCCTATTGGATTCAATTGGAAAATAGGGATTTCACTGATCACTTCATTTGCTGCTAGGGAAGTATTTGTAGGGACAATGAGTACGATATACAGCGTAGGAGATGAAGATAATTTTGAGCAAATACGGGATAAAATGAGGAAAGATACATTAGCTAACGGTAAGCCCGTTTATTCCCTAGGGGTAGTACTTTCTCTTATGGTATTTTATGCATTTGCTATGCAGTGTATGGGTACGTTAGCTGTTGTTTACAAGGAAACCAAATCTTGGAAATGGCCGATTATACAATTTGTTTACATGACATCATTAGCCTATTTAGGCAGTTGGATTACCTTCAATTTATTTGGCTAATAATGGGGATCACCAGTTTTACTTCTGTTCCTTTGGTTCCGTCTTTGTTCTGAATATCATTGATTATAACATCGTAGTCTCCTTTCCCTTCACTGAGTATCTTAAGACGTTCTTGTGTAAGGTTCATTCCAGTAGAGTTATGTGTAGAGCTCCTTCTGGCGTTCATAATACGTGCTGCTTCTCGTCCTATCCCATTGTCAATTATAGTGCAGAGTAGGTGCTGTTTCTCCTTAGATATTAGAATGTCTAATTTGCGATTATCTTGTTTGGGTAGTAGTCCGTGTATGATGCTGTTTTCGATGTACGGTTGTATCAACATGGTAGGCATATTGGCCATTTCTAAGTCCTCTATGTTCCGAGTCTTAATGGTATAGTCTAGGTTATTATCCATCCTCATTTTTTCCATCTCTAGGTAGAGGTCTAATCCTGCTATTTCTGCAGCTATACTAATGTATTTGAGCCTGCTATTTTGGAGTATTTTTCTCATGAGACTGGCAAATTTGCTTAAGTAGGTATATGCTTCTCGTGGTTCTTTTTTTAAAATGAAATACTGTATACTATTGAGTGAATTAAAGATAAAATGTGGATTCATTTGACTCCGTAGTGCTGTTAGCTCAGAGTCAACAAGTTGAAGTTTATAGGAGCGTTTAATCTCACGTGTTCTGTATCTAAATAGCGCTGCGATTAGTCCAGCAAGGATCCCTGTGGTGAGTAGTATAAACCACCAGCGTTGCCATATTGGTGGCATTACCTGAATTTTTAACGGATCTGACATACCAGACCAGTTGCCAAATTCATCATTGGCTTCTACAATAAACGTATAGCTTCCTGGAGCTAGAATTGGATATACCGCTGTGTTACTTGCTCTAGCATCTACCCAATCTTCGTCTAGTCCTTGTAGCTTGTAGCGGTAGGCTACACCACTAGGATTTGCATAGTATAGTGAGATAAAGTCAATCTCCAATCTACTTTTCAGGAAGCCAAGAGTGATACTGCTTTCTGTCTTTTTGGTAAAGGTACCCCGCAGATCTGTTAGCATAACATTGCGAGTAGAAGTATCAAAAAGGATCTGATCTGGATTAAAAATATTAAGTCCGTTCACACCGCCAAAGTAGAATGTACCTGTGCTACTTTTCTGAAAAGCCCCTTCGTTAAATTCTGTACTCTGCAGATAATGTACGGGTTTAAAGTTTGTATAGGTGTTTTTGTATAGGTTATAATTGACAAGTCCGTCGTTAGTAGAAAGCCATACAGAACCTATGGTATCATAAAGCACACCGTAGACAATGTTATTTATTAGTCCATCTACCTCAGATATACTACTAAATGTCTTTGTATGTAGGTCATATATATTAAGGCCGCCGCCATACGTTCCTATAAGCAGGGTGTCATTATTTACCCACTCAAGACACATAAGATTATTGTTGCTAATGCTGCTGGAGTCCTCTGCATCGTGTTTTAAAATTTCAAAACGCTTCGTGTTAAGATCAAACAATTGTAAACCGCCTCTAAAACTGGCTATTACTAGTTTGTCCTCCGTTGGATGCTCTATTATTTCGTATATGGAATTGTTTTTGTGTAATGAATCAGCTTGATAATGCTTAAAATGGTTGGTGTTCGAATCCTTTCCAGAGAGGCCTACGTTGGTGCCGAGCCAAATTGTTCCATACTTGTCTTCGAATATGGATCTGATGGTATTATTATTTAGGTTTCCTTGCTGCACACTGGCTACCTGCTTATTATAACCAGTTTTGGGATCAAAAATGAATAGTCCTTCAGTTGGAGTACCTATCCAATAGGTACCTTTTGTATCTTGCAAGATGCTTCGTACAGACTCAGATTCTGAGTTTCCGGCTCCTAGTTTTGGATATATGCGCTCTATGTTATTATTGGCATCGAGTTTGACAAGACCGGAGCCGAGTGTACCCAACCAAATACTTGCGTTTTGATCTTCGTAGGTAAAGTATACATTGTTGCCATAGGTTATACCGTCCAGGTCGAAATATTGGAGCAAATCAAACTTACTTAATTGTGGGGCATACTTACTCACCCCTGATATGGTACCTAACCACACTATATTGTCTCGGTCTACAAAGAGGTGATTCACTTTATCACTCACCAATGAGTATGGCCTTAACTGGTTGGAGCGGTATAATCGTACGGTTAGGTCTTCTTCTAAAAGCATAAGGCCACCATCCGATCCTACCCATGCTCTCTTCCCGTCCTGGATTATATTATTTATCTGCTTCACATACCGCTTTCTTGGAGGCAATTCTATTGGGTGTAAGCGAGATTCATCTGTAAGAAGAAAAAGCCCATTTTTGCTCCCTATAAGGATGCTTTGATTAAATGCGCACAGTGCATTGAATGCATATTTTTCATTGGTTTCGTAGATTATCTTGGCTTTATGTAAATTGGTAGCGATGAGCGCATTTTTGGTCAGTAGGTAGAGGCTGTCTTTGTGCACCATCATCGCCTCTATTTCAGTATCAGCCAATTGGGCTATCTGTACCTTTCGTATCTTTTTTTCGCTATAAAAATATTCCCATAAACCACCGCCATCAGTATCTATGATAAGTCTGTCTTGGTATAGAAGAAGTTGTTCTATGGGGTAATCGTAGTTTGCATCTTGGGTATTTAGGGCTATGTGAGAAAATACATAGCTATCGGTATTAAGAATATCGATGGTTCCTAAATTGGTTCCTATATAGATAGTGTTACCCTTGGTGGCCAAGGTGGTGATGTAGCTATCTGATAACGAATTCCTACTACTTTCTCTGTGCTTAAAAATTTTGAAGGACTTACCATCGTATCGATGTAAACCTTCTGCTGTTGCGATCCATATATAGCCTTTATGGTCTTGTGTAAATGCGGTAATGGTACCCATAGATAGGCCATCGTCTACAGTGATATTCTGGAAACGAATATTATTGGACTGGTTTTGAGCGTTACTAAGTAAGCCCAAACTCAAGAGTATAATTGCGTATATGATCTTTATTCTATGCACTGCCGAGGGCAGCTAAGAAGGTGTCTTTTCTTCTTTTAGAAACGCTAACATGGTCTCCATTAGACATCACTGCATATCTGCCATTGCCACGAATGTAGGTTTTTATCTCCGCAAGATTTATGAGGTATGACTTGTGGCTTCTAAAAAAATTGAACCCATCCAATCGGTTTTCGTATTCTTTTAAATTTTTGGAAGTAGTAATGCGGGATCCATTTTTCAAGTAAAAGTAGGTGTATGCTCCATCCCCTTTACAGTATAGAATATCTTCTGTTTTCAGAAATGAAAGCCCTTTGTTATTCGAAATGGAGATTTGGCCTGTTTTAATGCTTGCTTTATTATAGAGAGCAGTTTGTCTAACACGAACTCTATCTACTGCACCTTGCAGATGCTCTATGCATACAGGTTTTAGTAAGTAGTCTATAGCCTCGGAGCGAAAAGCCTTTACAGCGTGTTCTTCATGGCCAGTGACAAAAATTACGTTTTGATTTTTGTTTTTTAAGCTTTCAAGTACCTGAAAACCATCGCCATCTGCTAAGTGAATATCTAAGAAAATTAGGTCAGGGTGATGCTCATCAATTGCGCGGATACCCTCAAGCACACCATCTGCTGTGCCTACGATTTGTACATTTTCTACAAATGAATCAAGGAGTAACTCTAGGTTTTCTCTACTTTTTCTCTCGTCGTCTATGATTACAGCTTTTAACATGGTTTTCTTACTTTTAGTTGATTAAACAAAATGGAACTAGTACTTGATAAATTTACGCGTCTCAACGTGCCGATCAGGGTAGGTCAATTGTATAGTATAAACTCCTGGCGTTAGGTCGGTTACCGTTACTACAGGGGTGAAGTCTCCTTGTTTTTTTATTTGCCCAATACGATTGGTTATTTGCAGTGTTTGCGGTGGCTGCTCGGCTCTTATATGCAGCTCATTTACCGCAGGGTTCGGATAAATATCAAACGTTACTTTATATGTTTTTTTAAAAGCGGCTATTGCATGACCTGCTCTAATTTGGTATCCATTCTTCAGTTTGTTTTTGGACTCTCCCATATCTTGATTACCTTGATATGCTCCGCTGTACTGGCGGTCATCGTCTCCACCGCCACCTTGACCATCCCAATCCTCATACACCAATGTATCATCTACTTGGTTTTTAGCCGTGGGTATATCGTATTTGTTCTCTGTAGTATTACTATCTAACAGGGTAATACTAGCCTTCTTTGGATTTTTTTTACCGTTTTTATCTTTATCGCCCCCTTCTGCCGTAGCGCAAGAGATACTAGCCACTGCTACCAGCATAAATGCTGTGAGTAGAAAGCGAAATGTATTCTGCGATTTTGTCATATCGTAAATATAACGAGAAATAGTTTGAAATGATATGACCCAGTTCATAAAAGGTCTTTTGGACTTGAACAGCGGTCAGAAATGACACAACACAGATATTCAGTTAAAAGGAAAAGAGAGCCAGTTGACTCTCTTCATTTAAAAAATGTTACGTTTATGAAAATATCCTTATTCAAATGATAAGCCAACTATTCAGGATAACTCTAGCCTAATTTAGTTGAATTTGTATGGGTTGTCGTAATCGTACATTCACGTGCTTGCCGCGGTTAGTGCCGGGTGTCCATTTTGGCATTTTAGTATACACACGTTTGGCTTCATCTTCTAATCCAAAACCGGGTCTAGTGCAGTTAAGTATTTTAAAATCAGAGATATCTCCATATTGGTCTACTACAAATTCAACATCGAGTTTCACATTGTTTCCGAACTCAAATAGTGGATCTGGTATATCAAATTGAGAAACAATATACTTGATGAGCTCTCTTTCGCCGCCTGGGAACTCAGGCATTTGATCTGAGAAATCATGTACTATTGAAGAGGAATCGATTCTTTCTTGTGTTATAAAAAGGGCCATGGGCGCGGGGGGAGTGAAGCTAGGGGGCGCTATAATTTGATCCTGGGCCTTGAAGAACTCATCTACTTGCTTAATGAGCGCTCTGGCATCAAAAACAGATGCTTTAATAAGTTCAGTCTTTTGAGGTTTGGGCTCTGTAATGGTTTTGGGCTCAACGAGTGGTCCAAGTACATACGGTTTTTCTGTAAAGGGATTTTCTTGTGTCTTGGGTGGTTCTGCTGAAGCAACGCCATACTGAAAGTTGAGCATATAGTTCACAAAGAGAAGGGCTAGAATTGAGCCTATCTCAAATAGAATAATTCGGTCTGGTCTTGTTCTGTTTGTTTTTGGTTGCATAATAATTACTATTTTATGGTGAATACTATGAAATAACCAAAAGGTAAACGAGAAGATTACACAGATTAAACGAGACGTAGGGAAGAGTTGAGGAACGGAGTGAATAAAGTATTAATGTAGATTCGAAATCAAAGAAAGATTAACCCTGCTTGTCTTTGTATCTTTCTTTTACAATGGTAGGTATAGGAGTAGGTTTGCCTTCTTCATCTATTCGTACAAAGGTGGTGTTTGTTGTAACTACTACATCTTCTTCTCCGGTATATACGCTCACTTTACGAGCTTCTATTTTGAAGGTAAGCGACGTGTTGCCCATATGGGCAACTTCGCCATATATGCGAATCAAGAAACCTTCTTTCACAGTTTTTTTAAAAACCAACTCATCTACCTTTACGGTCACCATATTGGGTGTATGGCATATGCTTACAGCCATGGCACTTGCGGCTTCATCTATCCAAGCCATCATTATCCCTCCAAAGAGGTTGCCGTGAACACCGATGTCCTTGACCATACAAACGTGTGTAGTGATTAGTTGCATGGTACAAAGGTAAGGGGTCCTATTTAAATTCAAACCTATTTAGGCCCCCCAATTTTCGCGATCCAAACTTCTGTAGTGGATAGCCTCTGCTAGGTGCTCCATGTTTATCGTTTCACTGCCGCTCAGGTCTGCTATGGTTCTACTTACTTTTAGAATACGGTCGTAGGCACGAGCAGAGAGGTTTAGTTTGTTCATCGCGTTTTTGAGGAGGAGAGCGCCTTTGGCGTCTATCTCACAGTACTTGCGTATCAGGTTACTTTCCATCTGGGCATTGCTGTAGAGCGGTAGTGTTTTGAAGCGTTTATTTTGAAGTTCACGGGCGGTTATTACACGCGTTCGAATCGCTTCGCTTTGTTCCTCATTACCCGTATCTTGCTTGTTTAGCTCATCAAATTTTACGGGAGTTACTTCTATGTGTATATCGATACGGTCGAGCAGTGGTCCGCTAATTTTACTGAGGTATTTCTGTACTACTCCCGGAGCACATACGCATTCTTTTTCGGGATGATTGAAGTACCCGCAAGGGCATGGATTCATGCTGGCTACAAGCATCATAGAGCAGGGATAATCGACAGAAAACTTCGCTCTACTTATGGTTACGCGTCTGTCTTCCAACGGTTGACGTAATACCTCGAGTACAGTACGCTTAAACTCAGGCAACTCATCTAAGAATAAAACTCCGTTATGTGCCAAGCTAATTTCTCCTGGTTGTGGATGATTACCACCACCTACCAGAGCAACGTCACTTATGGTGTGATGCGGACTCCTAAAAGGTCGTTGAGCCATTAGCGTAGCATTGTTTCCCAGTCTACCCGCCACCGAGTGTATCTTAGTGGTTTCTAACGCCTCGTGTAGATTCATAGGAGGCAGAATGGTGTTGAGTCTTTTGGCTAGCATAGTTTTGCCTGCTCCTGGAGGGCCTATGAGGATTATATTATGACCACCTGCGGCGGCTATTTCCATTGCTCGTTTTATATTTTCTTGGCCCTTTACATCACTAAAATCGTATACTAATTTGTCTACACTGTCTGCGAACTCATCACGAGGATTTACGATGGTTCGTTCAAATTGTTGGGTGCCTTCCAGCAGGCATACTACATCTTTTAGGTTTTCCATTCCATAGACTTCTAGGTCTTTTACTATGGCTGCTTCTCGGGCGTTTTCTTTGGGTACTATGAGTCTTTTGTAGCCATCTTTCTGAGCCTGTATGGCTATGGGTAGCGCTCCTTTTATGGGTAGGATACTTCCATCTAGGCTTAGCTCACCCATGATGACGGTTTCTTCTATTAGATCTGCGGTTATGAGTTCTCCTGCAGCCATAACACCAATGGCAATGGTGAGGTCATAAGCAGAACCTTCTTTGCGTATATCTGCAGGAGCCATATTGATAACTACACCCTTACGCGGATAGGTGTAGCCACTGTTTTTCATTGCAGCATTTACACGCGGTTGGCTTTCTTTTACGGCATTATCGGGTAAGCCTATTATTTGGGTTTTGGCTCCTTGGCCTACATCTACTTCTACGGTAATAAGTTGAGCAGAGATTCCGTAAACAGCACTTCCATAGGTTTTAATAAGCATAGAAGGCAAATATAGGAGAAGCGCCTTTTATGAGGTTATTTATTCTACGGGTTCAACAGTGCACAGAGGAATACTACAATCCTCTGACCTTCACCAAGCAACGTTGCCTTTTTTGTTAAACTAGGATACCCTTAAAAGCAGGTGAGTGCCTAGTCTAAATAGTTGGTTAGCAAACTAGATACAGATTGATTTTTCGATCGGAGGTTTATTTTAGCTAACGTCGCTGAATCGAGTACTTCAGTTGCTTTGTTTTCTACTGCTATCAATGGTTTTTCGTCTGGCGGCTCTGGGAATAGGTTTTGTTCTTTGAACAGTCTTCGTGTTACGGTAGCTACTTCGTGAGCCCCGGTGTAGTTTCCTTGTTGCTCTAGTAGGTAAGCAAGTGCAATAAGGCCGTATGCATCTTCAGCCGCAGTGGAGTCGGCTTCTTTTCTGAGGGCATAGTACTTCGTTATCAGTTGATTGGCTGTTTTAAAATCTCCTTTGGCTATGGATACGAACGATTTGTTGAAGTGATCAATGGTGTACATACCCAAAGCTCCAGTTTCATAACTGATTCGCATACTTTCATTGTAGTAGTCTTCTGCCCGGTCCATATTGCCGATAAGTCGCCACATCTCAGCATTCATGTGCGCTCGGTACATCAGCCATTGTGGATTGCTAGATGATGCAGCGAGGCTACTTAATTCAAGGCTCAATTGGGCCAAACGGGTGGTGTCCAGTTTACGTTGTGCATTTCTACAAAGAGATGTAAGTGCTCTGCCTACCAGTGTATCGTTTTTTGTCTTTCGGCCTATTGCAAGCACGGTATTAGCCAGCTCTATAGATGCTGCGTCGTCCCCTTCTTTGAAGAGTTGGTATGCTTGCCTGAGCAACTCTTTTGGAGATTGTACTGTGGCAGATACTGCTGTATCTTTTTCAGTAGTATTATCTTGCGGTGCAGAGCAACTTGCTACAAGAAGTAGTACTAGCATGTACATGGTGTGGGTTGTTTTTGTCATATTTTTTTGGGGTAAAAGTAACATAAGACCCCTAGTTATTGTCAGAGCCTTTCGTAATTAACGTATCAGTGACTAGCGAATAAGCTCTACGATTCCTGAAATGCGTTCCTGTTTTTCGGTGCAAAGCATTCGATATTTGACGATATAAAAATAGGTACCTTCAGGCAAAGTGTCTCCTGAGTTTTCAAACTGCCCATTCCATCCATTTTTAGGATCTTGACTAAAAAACAGTTGATTTCCCCATCTATTGCATATGTACAATTGGAATTCTGAGGCACCTACTATATCTACTAAATAGGTATCATTATACCCATCATTATCAGGAGTGAATATATTATAAAGATGAAGAGACTCTTTAAACTTGTTTGGAAAAGAAAGACACACTGAATCCAAACACCCATTTTTATCTGAAACCTTCAGGCACGCAAACACAGAATCAACCAATTTGTCTAATGTATGCTTAGGATTATCTTCAAAATAAGATGTGCTGCTTGTATCAGCATTTTTAATAGTCCAATAGGGTTGAATTTTATCGCCAATGGAAGTATTTATAAATGGAAACTCAAAACACGACTGCTCCGATGTGTCTAGAAGGAAAGCAGCCTCAGGCCTTGGATAAATAGTTATAGCTTTAGTCAAGCTATCAAAGCACCCTTGATCCGATTCTATCGTCAGTTGAATGGTNNCACTGGAATAGACTTGGTTAAGTGTATCGACGTTAGGATAATCTTTACTATCAGTCGTCCAGGTGAGGGATTGAACCGTTCCTTTAACAACGGTGCTTTTATTTACAGCAACGATCTCATGGTTACTGAAGCACTGCAGACTGTCATCTATGGTAAACTGAGCCTTGGGTTGAGGGTGAACAGTAAGTATTTGCTCTGTAGTGTCTCTACAGTCAAAGTCTGACATCAACTCTAAACGAATGGTGTAGGATCCGAAGGTAGTATAGCTTTTAGTGGTATCATCTGCGGTCGTACTCGAATCTCCATCGCCAAAGCTCCATCGCTTATAGATGCTTCCATCAGAAATCAATCCTTGGTAGTCAATGGCAAAAACATTGCCGCGTTCACAGAGATGGGTCGTATCAAGGGCAAATTGAGCCACAGGCATGGGGTAAATAGTTATAGCTTTAGTCAAGCTATCAAAGCACCCTTGATCCGATTCTATCGTCAATTGAATGGTATGGTCATTTGCACTGGAATAGACTTGGTTAAGTGTATCGACGTTAGGATAATCTGTACTATCAGTCGTCCAGGTAATGGATTGAACAGTTCCTTGAACAACGGTGCTCTCATTTACAGCAAAGATCTCGTGGTCACGGAAGCACTGCAGGCTGTCGTCTATGGTAAACTGAGCCTTAGGTTGAGGGTGAAAAGCTACCTCGTATATCTCACTTGTTCTAGACTGACAACCAATGCCACCTTTTCGGACCGTATAATTTCCTAGCTGCAAAACGGCTATTGTATTATCATCATTAGGCCCTTGTATCAGAACGCCATTTCTGAACCATTCGAGATCTGGAGCGGGAGAAGACGTTAGGATTAAAGAATCTGATTCGCACATTAGTGTATCGTCTCCAGTAATAGTGATATCGCTTCCAAAAGTAATTTGAAAAATATACGGTGTATTACAAGGAGTTTCTACAACTGAGGAAGTAGATGTTCGGCAGTTATATGTTGTGCCTGGGTTTAGTGATGAAGGCAATTTTAGAATTATCCAAGACTGCAATTTCTTATTACCGAGACAACCTGGATCCCATACTTTTTCCGCTGTAAATCGATTGGCTAAATTGGCACTATTATAAACCGTTGAATTGTTAAAATAATTCACTAATTCTGTTATGGTTGAGGATCCTGGGGTAATGAAACTCCAATTGACTGGGGTGCTTGGAATTGTGTAATCTGTAAAAATAAAAAATTCTGACGACGATGTTCCTTTGCAACAATTCACAAAAGTTCCATCATTATTAATGTCAATATATAAACCTCGATTTGAGTTTATCGTATTATTAAGCTCCGAAATACTGCTATGCCATGTTCCGATAGCCAGGTACCTATCGCATCCGTCTTTGACAACTACACCTACACCTGCGTGGCCATTTGCACTATAGTTTGAGCTCAAGCATGCGAGCAGAAAAAACAGAGTGTAAGCAAAGTTTTTACTCATATCAAAATGTGGGATTTTTTAACTTCCTAATGGACATGATTATTATCTGACTCATTATTTTGGTTTGATTAAATCGTAAGTATAAAGGTTAGATAAGAATCTAAAACTTATGGACTAGACAAAAGTAAAATTTAGTTTCATTATTTCACGTGGTTGAGATTTTTTAAAGTAAAACTTAATAGACTGGACTTTACAGCGTGAGTAGTATCAGAACGAAACAAATAGCAAACTCAAAATCCCTAAATTATTGACATCGAACTTCTTTAGAAAGGAGTCGAAATAAATAGAAATAATTTTGGTGGAGCTGAGGGAGTGAAATCGAACTATTTTGGGGAGGATTTGGAATTATTTTAAGTCCAAAGCCATAGCTAATATTCTTATTAAATTTTTAATACTTATCATCTATTTTTTTAGATTAACCCTTTAACGGTCTATGTAAAATGCGTTTTAATGCATTTTTACACCTTGTTGGAGGTAGTTATTTTATTTACAATTATTTTTACGGACAAGTTTCAATTACCGATAATGCAAAATCAACAAGAAATTGATATTTATCTGTATTATTTGTTTGTCCTATACTATGGACAAGGATAGCCTTATCTCCAATGCCTAAATCTTGATATTTATTGACTATGATTGTTCCATAATTGGGATCGTGAATATCTGGATTTATAGGGTGGGTTGATGAACCTGGCTCCCTTCTGTAAACAAAATAAATTGGTGGTGATTCATTATTAACATTCTCTGTTGGAAGCCAAAGATCTGGAAATGCCCAAGCTGTACTTGGTAAAGCATTGTACATATAAAGTCCTTTTACATTAGGATTAGGTCTGTGACCATACACCCAACTGAGAACACTACCTCTTGATGAACCTCCGATAATCATATTGGAAGTGTCTAAGTTATAAGTTACTGCATTATCAAACACCCATTGAAACATTAGCTCCGCATCATCCCAACCTGTTTGTGCCTCTTCAGAGGAACTGATAGTTGGTAGTGATTCCCAAGAAATAATTGAAATACCTTGAGCATTTAAATTATTTACAAGCGAATCTGGAATTGAAGTATTACCACCACCATGGTGTGCATCAAAATAAATCGGTGTTGGACATTCAGATTCAGCTTTATACAAATCCAAAAACTGCCTGTCTTCTGAACCATATTTGACTCCTAATTCCACTAAGCTTTCAGTTAATTGATTATTTGGTTCTTGGTTTCTAATTTCATCATCTTTGTTACATGAAATCAAAAACACCACCATTAGTAAACTTGCAAAAATCTTACTCATCATAAATTCCTTTTTAAAAATTACTTCTTAGACTATTGTAATCATCTAAGGTTTAATAAAATTACCGCCAACGTTCTGTGTAAAATGCGTTTTAATGTATTTTACACCTTGTTGGCGGTAGTTTTTATTCAATATTCAAACTTTGGTTCTCCACTATAAAATCAAAAGATAAATCTGATAAGCTTTTACCATTTACAGTTGCACCCCAGGGACCATGACCTCTGCCCTCTAATGGATAATAAACAAAATCAATTTCATTTGTTTCACATATAGTTTTTAAATCTTCAGCACTACTAAATGGTACAGTGGGGTCTTCTGTACCATGAGCTATAAACAATGCTGGATCATTTGAGTCAAACCTTTGGTATCCATAAATTGATTCCAATATTTCTATAGAAACATTAGATCCCCAAAAGTCTAAAATTGTTTGTACTTCATAGGTTTGAGAAAGATTGGTTGTTGATAAGGTATTATCTTCACTTAAGCTTATTTCATCTTTATAGTCGCCTAATTCTGATACGCCAAGCCCAATAGATGTAATTGCTCCTGCTGAACCACCACCTAAAGTGATATAATCTTTATTTATGTGATAATTTTCGGCATTAGCTATAATCCATCTAAGAGCAGCTTTAGCATCTCTGTGAGCAGGGTACATTGCAAAAAGTTGGTCATGATTTGCTGGGGGAATATCAGAAGAGGCGTCAATCCATTCTTGAGGAATCGTTCCCTTATGATCATTAAGTCTGTAGTCAATTGAGAATACAGCAAAGCCTCTAGAGGCGTAATAATTTGCCATATTCACTAATGCTTCCTGTTGTTTTGAACCACCATAAAATGCTCCACCATGAATTAACATTAATAAAGGGCGATTTTGCAAATCATTATCTGGAACATAAGAATCCATTAATAATGGAACTACAGAGATATTGGCACTATTCCAACTATCATGACTAAGACCTTCAGCGTAAATAATGTCTTCTCTTATATTTACTTCATAGGTAGCATTCAACTTCACTGTTGGTGAAGAACTTTCAGGTGTAACTATGTTATCATCATCTTTATCACATGAAAACAAAAACACCACCATTAGCACACTTACAAAAATCTTACTCATCATAAATTCCTTTTTAAAAATTACTTTTAGACTATTGCAATCATCTAAGGTTTAATTTAATTACCGTCAACGTATGGATAAAGACAATTGTCTTTATATCCAAAATGTTTGTTCTTACAAACCTAGTGGAATTTTATTCGAATTAAAAGTCATTCGAGCTACGACTTGTATGATTTTATTTAATATTAGATTTTTAAGATATCGTATCATTTACCGAATTTTCACTTTTTTTAATCAAAAAATATTCCCTAAAATAAAATTTATTTTAGGGAATAATGCCGTGGAGCTGCCGAGAGTCGAACTCGGGTCCGAATTGGAATAGAATTGCGTTTTCTACATGTTTATTGTCCCTTGGTTTTCGAGATGGGTCAGGTGGGTCAAAAACCCAACCAATCCTTATCCTACATAATAAATTTTAACGTGGTAGAAATAGGCTAAAATTATCTCAGATTATCGACCGCTTGTGATCCCTCGTATCCGAGACATGACTTGGGCAAGCGGATGGCATTTGCTCTAGTCTCTAAGACTACGCAGCCATTGCGAAGTTGTTTTCGCCGGTTGTGTTTTGAAAGTCGAGATTTAAGAGCCGCACTTTCAACGCTCTACATGCTTACACATCTATCGGCCAACCCGTCAAAAGCCAGAACAGCCCCATATGGTTTGTGATATATGGTATACTATCAAAGAACACATCTATAACACTGCAAAAGTAAGGCCTACGCACTCAAATACGCCAAAAGAACACCATTTTACTGCCCCAAACGCTTATATTCGCTAACGTATGCACAAAATTTTGCTCGCAGTTATATGTTTACTTGGTTTTACTCAATGCAATAATAAGGTGTATTCTTTACGCGATTTGCCCCCCAAATACATAGAAATAGGCTCATCTGGAGGCTTTGCAGGCACTGCCAATAGCTACTACTTTTTTCCCAATGGGCAACGCTTTGTAAGCAAAGGACCAATGGGTGCAATAGGGGCTGCCGATGCTCAAGAGATAGCACCCGCAACGCCCAAGGACTTTAAAAAGATACTGAAATCGTTGAAGAAAATGGACTTCATTGACATACAGCTGAATGAAATTGGTAATATGACGTACTTCGTAATACTAAAGACTAGAAAAGATAAAAAGGTAGTGCAATGGAGCAATATGGATACCGCTCCTGAAGCCCTTGTAAAAGCATACCGATTTGCTTTAAAGGATATTAACACCACTGCAATAAATTAAGAAAATGAAAATAGGACTTATACGCGAATGGAAACAACCCGCAGATAAACGCGTAGCACTTTCACCAGAACAATGTGCTGTTTTCAAGCAAAATCACCCCAAGGTAGAACTGGTAGTAGAGGAATCGCCAGATCGTACATTCAGCAAATTCGAGTATGAGAGTGCAGGGATTGCTGTTGTAAAAGACGTCTCAGACTGTGATATACTCGTAGGTATCAAAGAAGTGCCTATAGATAAGCTTATCCCCAACAAATCCTACCTCTTTTTTTCACACACGATTAAGGCACAGCCCTATAACAGAGACCTACTCTTAGCTATTTTAGAAAAGAACATTACACTCATAGACTACGAGACGCTTACCTGGAAAGAAGGTGGTAGAATACTTGGCTTTGGTAAGTGGGCTGGGGTAGTAGGTGCGTATAATGCATTTCTCACGTGGGGTAAGAAAACAGGTAAATTCAATTTGCCTTCTGCTTATAAAACCAATGACTATGAGCAATCTATGAAAGATTTAGCGGAGCTAGATTTGGGAAAAGCACGTGTCGTATTTACCGGAAACGGAAGAGTAGCAGAAGGAATACGTGAAGTTTTGGAAGGTATGAAAATACGTGAGTGCTCTCCACAAGAATTTATTTCACAACCCCCTCGGGGAGCTCACTTTGCACAACTTACAAGCTGGGACCTATACCACCGTAAAGATGGTGGTGAGTGGAATCCAGAGCATTTTTATGCCAATCACGGAGAATACTGCTGCGAGTTTGACAACTTTTTGCCATACACCGATGTACTCATCAACGGTATGTACTGGCAAGATGATATGGCAGCACTGTTTACCAAAAAAGATACGAAAGCAGATACCTTTGATATACAAGTAATAGCGGATATTACGTGCGATGTAGAAGGAAGTGTGCCCATTACCATGGAAGCGACAGATATCTACAGCCCTACCTTTGGGTGGAGTCGTAGCCAACAAAAACAAGTAGCACCGTATGGTGATGATACGATAGACGTAATGGCTGTGACCAATCTGCCTACAGAGATGCCACGCAATGCCAGTACCGAGTTTGGTAGTTTATTTTTGGAGCATATTGCTCCGTTATTGGTAAATGGCGATCAAGACGATGTACTCAAGAGAGCCCGTATAACAGAAGAAGGTAAACTCACAGATCAATACGATTATCTACAAGATTTTGTAAAATAAGATTAACCCTTTAAATACATACCCGTTTATAAAATCGTACGAAATATAGGAATGGAGCTTTCATGATTTTACATATGTTCGTATAATTATAAAATGAAACTACGACATTTTTTTATCTTTCTTATCGTGCCTTTTGTATCAACAGCTGCTGCTCAAGAGACATTTACTCTATCTGGCAATGTGAAAGAAGCAGGGAGTCAAGAGTTACTCCTGGGTGTCACCATTTACACAGAGAGTAAATCTGCCGGTACAGTAACAAATAATTTTGGGTATTACGCCCTGCAATTGCCTACAGGCAAGCACCGTATTATCTACAATTTTGTGGGTTATGATGCGGTAACTAAAGAGGTTACTATAAGCGGTGACAAGGTGCTAAACGTGAATCTTGCCAGTGCTCACAGTGAAATAGGAGAAGTGGTAGTGAATGCCTCCAAAACGCAAAAGAAGGTGAGTCAGGATGTGCAAATGAGTACGATAGAGATCCCAATAAAGACTATCAAGGATATTCCTGCCCTATTTGGAGAAAAGGATGTGCTAAAAGTGCTTCAGCTTATGCCAGGCGTACAAAGTGGTAGTGAAGGACAGAGTGGGCTCTATGTGCGTGGAGGTGGTCCAGATCAAAATCTTATTATCTTAGATGGTGCTACGGTGTATAATGCTCAGCACTTGTTTGGGTTTTTCTCTCTTTTCAATGGGGATGCATTGCGCAGTGTAGAGCTTATTAAGGGGGGCTTTCCGGCTCGCTACGGTGGTCGTCTTTCGTCTGTAATAGACATGAATATGAAAGATGGAAACAAAGAGAAAGTGACTGGCGAACTTGGCATTGGTGTTATCTCTAGCAAGGGTTTGATAGAAGGTCCTTTTGCTAAGGGTAAAGGCTCTTTTATAGTTAGCGGCCGACGCACGTATATAGATGTTCTTACGCAGCCTATTATTCGGGCTTTTAATAATGGGAACTCAGCAGGATATTATTTTTATGACTTGAATGCAAAAGCCAACTATGAAATAAACGATAAAAATAGAGTGTACCTGAGTGGGTATTTTGGTAGAGATAAGTTTTACTTGAGGGAGAAATATGAAAACAGTTTTGATGGTCAAGAACAATCGTATACCAATAAGGTGAACTTTGGTTGGGGAAATGCAACCGGTACGGCGCGCTGGAATCACCTTTTTGGACCAAAGCTGTTTTCCAATACATCATTAATATACAGCTTCTACGAACTGGCTATTTCGGCCGAAGAAGAGTCTACAGGCAATTCGGACTTTACTTTGGGTTACGGATCAGGCATCACTGACTATACACTAAAGCAAGACTTCGATTGGTACGCTAATAATAAACATAAGGTCAAGTTTGGGTTGCAAGCTACGCACCATACTTTCACCCCTGATGCCCTGGTGGTGAGAGATATTAGTTTTGGTTTGGATATAGACAGAAAAACGCAATATACTTCTGTAGAAACAGGGTTGTACATGGAAGACGAATGGAAAATCAGTAACAGACTAAAAAGTTTGTATGGCGTACGACTAAGTACGTTCACCACCAACAAAGTGACGTATGTAAATCCAGAACCTAGGGTAGCATTGGCCTATAATCTTAAATCTGACGTATCACTCAAGGCATCATATGCTACCATGAATCAATATGTGCATTTGCTTAGTACGAGTGGAGTGGGTTTGCCCACAGACTTATGGGTACCTGCCACAGATTTGATAAAACCACAAAACTCACAGCAAGTCGCTGTTGGAATGGCAAAAGACTTTGAGAAGCAAAACTTTAGCCTTACTGTAGAAGGATACTATAAGACAATGAACAATATCATTGGATATAAAGAAGGAGCATCTTTTCTGGCTATACAAGAAAGTGACGAAGGACTCGAGTCTATCTCTTGGGAAGAGAATGTCACCTCTGGCAAGGGAACAAGCTATGGAGCAGAGGTATTGCTGCAACGCAAACAGGGAAGGCTTACTGGCTGGGCAGGATATACACTCTCTTGGACCACTCATCAGTTTGATGAGTTGAATAATGGAAAGAAATTTTTTGCTCGCTATGATAGACGACACGATATTTCTCTGGTAGGGGTATATGAACTAAAAGAAAACATAACTCTATCCGCCACATGGGTGTATGGCACGGGCAATGCCATTACACTGCCTATTAGCACTTATCAAACAAGTGAATTGTCAAATGTAAGTTCACCGAGTCGCGACAATTTTTATCGGGCCAATGGCACGGAGTATACGGATAGAAATGCGTTTAGGATGAGAGCCTACCATAGAGCAGATATAGGAGTGCAGGTCATGAAACAAAAGAAAAGTGGAGTACGGACCTGGGAGTTCAGTGTATACAATTCGTATAATAGAAAAAATCCGTTCTACTATTTTATTGGGTCAGAAGAACAGTTTAATCCAGATAGTAAGCAGGTTCTAAAACAGGTGAGTCTCTTCCCAATTTTACCTTCTGTTAGTTGGAATTTTAAATTTAATTAAAATGAAAAAAACGATCATACTATTAGTTGTACTCGTTCTGGCAGGATGCCAGACTGTATTAGAAGACGTAGCAGTGCCTGCCGCCGAGGTGAAAGCTGTGGTATTCTATTCTGCTAATAATTTCGGCGGTTTTGCAAATCCACTACTATTAACCAAAACCAAACCTGTACTTAATAACAGTGTATCTGGAGATTTTGAAAAAATACAAAATGCAGCTATATCGTTGATAGGCAACGGACAGGAAGTTGATTTTATCAATATAAATAATGATTATGTACTCAATAATCAAAAGTTTAGATTCAGTGCAGGAATTGAATATTCGCTAAGCATAGTAACCCCCGAAAACGGAACGGTTACGGGTAAGAGTATCATGCCCGACTCTATTTCAGAATATGAGCTTGAAGTAGATTCTATTGACCAGGACTTTGAGGTTATTTATAATGGTAGGTTATCTATCCCAGACAACCCAAATAAAGACGAATATTACAGGATTGAGGCATTTTCACGGTATGATGGGAGCGATGAAGTTATGTATGTAGACGGCGAGTATTTCTCGGATGAAAATGCTGCAAATGGCAGTGTAAATACACGATTTACCACTAGATCATGGGATGATAAAAATGGAAAAAGACCTGAAGCTTATGTAATACTAAGTGCTATCACTAAAGATCATTATGAGTACAGTATGGCTTTAGAGAATTATGATCCAGAGAATCCTTTTTCTGAGCCAACACCGCTGCCTAATAATGTAGAAGGAGGACTTGGAATTTTTACGTTGAGCAATAGTCAGATCGTAAGAATCAAATAACGAAATCCTTTCTATGCCGTCTTATAGATAATCAATAGGTTATTATCCAAGGCATTTGCCATGTTGGGTATGCTGCATAGTCTAAAAACAAGGTCGGGATACTTTTGGGTATACTCTTCTTTTATCTTCTGCTCCCAGTAGCCAAGCTTTACAGAAAGTATATCTTCTACTACATATATACCCCCAACTCTTAGCTTGTGTATGCTGTTTTCAAAAAAATGGGTATTGGCCTCAAATACGTGCAAGCCATCGTCTATCATTATATCAAAAGCTTCAGGTATAATGGGGTGTGCCCACATGGTCTGGATACTTGCAGCATCTGTCTGGTCGCAGTGATAAGCGTATATACCTTCCTCATTTTTTACCACACGCTCATCTATATCTGCTGCATGTATGGTAGCATTTTTAAAGTAACCTTTCCATCCTCTGTGAGAAGCCATTGGTGTCCCTTCTGCACCCATATTGTTTCCAAAAGACGTATCAGTGGTCCCTATACCTAGCTCAAAAAGATGATTCACCGTCATTCTTGCAAAAAGTGAAGCGTACACCTTTGCATAATTGTGCCAACCGTTTCCCTTGTCGCTGCCAGCTTGTGTCATTATTTCGCAGAGCGGTGTAGCTCCGCTAAATCCTATTTCGGGATATCTCTTGGTTAGCTCCGTAGTAGATTTAGTATCTTGGTAGTAGTGAGACCAAGTGCTACTATGTAGCTTGGCAAACACCCTATTTAGTATTATATTTTTTAGGTAACGTGTCACTATAATTTTCTTGCTACCATTAGCCCATCTCTTACGGGTAGTAATATATTTTCTACGCGTGGGTCATCATTCACTTCCTTGTTGAACATATCTAACGCCTTTGTGTCTTTATCTTGAGCGAGCTGTTCTTTATTTATCACTTTACCACTCCACAGTACATTATCGGCAATGATAATAGCACCTTGTGGCAGGCGATCTATGAGTAAATTGTAGTAGGCAGAGTAGTTATCCTTATCAGCATCTATAAATACTAGGTCAAAATCAGCATCCAATGTTGGAATAATATCGAGGGCATTGCCCACGTGGAAATGCAATTGCTCTGCATACGAAGATTCACCAAAAAACTGTAGGATACGCGTTTCTAATTCTTCATTAATATCAATGGTATGCAACACACCTCCTGGGGCAAGACCTTCTGCCAAGCAAAGAGCAGCATAGCCCGTGTACGTGCCTATTTCCAGTATAGCTTTAGGCTGCTTCATTTTACTAAACAAACTGAGTATACGGCCTTGTAAGTGTCCGCTAAGCATACGAGGAGCAAGTACATTGGCATAGGTGTCCCTGTTCAACGTTGCTAGTAAAGTGCTTTCTGCACTCGAGTGCTTTTCTGCATAATCGGCGAGTTCTTTATCTATAAAATCCATAGGCTCTTTAGTTTGATAGTTTAAAAGTTGCTTCTACCATAGCGTGGTCACTTTTTATGGTAGATACGCACTTGTAGCTGGTACATTCTAGTTCGCTATCGTGCAATATATAGTCAATACGCATGATTGGGAAAGGTTTAAGATACGTAGCACCCCAGCCATTGCCCCTTTCTATGAAAGCATCTTTTCTTCCTTTTTTCAGCTGTTGATAGGTATAACTCTGAGGTGTATCGTTAAAATCACCTAGAATTATCACTGGATAAGGACTATCTGCTATTACTTCTTGTATTGCTTTGGTCTGCTCGCTACGTTGTACTATTAGTTTTTTTAGTCTTTTAGCAAAGTTTAATGCATATGATTTGTACTCTTCATCTATTTCTACATTTACCAGCTTGTGATAGAGTGAAGAATTAATGCCATTAGACTGCAAGTGCGTTGCAACGTAGCGCACAACGGTGCCGTTTATATCGATGTCAAAATAGGCCGCGATGTTATTGGTAAAATGCTCGTATTTTATTCGTTCCCAGTTGATAATTTTGTGTTTGGAAACTATTTTAAGTCCATAATCATACTTGTTTTTTTTGGCATCCAGTTTCACAAACTGTTGGTGTGGGTAGGTATCATAATCAATGCTTCCTTTCTTATTAAGCCACTCAATAAGGACTGCAACATCAAATTGTTTTTGGTTCAGGTAGTTTCTGATTTGCTCCGATGTGTTCCCTCCATTATAGACCTGTTGTACATTCACATTGAAAGTGGCTACCTTAATGTCGGAAGCGGCGGCACTGCTCGAGTTGAATTGAATATTCCGTGCGGCAAACTGTAGGCCCATGAGAATAAAGAACGCGTTGTACATCCATCGTCTTTTTTTGAGGAAGATCCAAAAAAAGACCAAGAGCAGATTGAGGATTAACCAAAACTTGTAGGTGAGCCCAAAGAAGGACACAGGCCAAAAATCTTGAGGGTCAACAAACGGAGCTAAGTAGGCTATAAGCAAGCCTAGTATTGCTAGGGAATTTATGAAATCTGCTATACGTTTGAAAAGTCGACGCATTTATTCGCTCGCTTTAAAAAGAATATCCTTTTCTGTCGTACTTAAGCTATCGTATCCGCTCTGTGATATCTTGTCCAATATGGCATCTATTTGATCCTGGTTGGGTTGGTACTTTTTGTAAGCACGTTCTTGTGCAAGCGTACTTTCATCCACATCTATTTTTTTCATTCTAGAAGGGATAATGGACTTACCGTTTATGGTAGGGAGTTCTATTTTTCCTTGCAATTGGAGGATGAATAGCATCCCGAATATAGCACCACCTATATGGGCAAAAAGCCCGCCAGTATTGTCGCTTACGGGGAATAGATACAAGTCTCTAAACACCAAGAATAGAGCGACCCAACGCATTTCTACATTGAATAATCCAAAAGGACGAATCTGATAACGCGGAACATATAAACCAGTAGCTACGAGTATGGCGGTAACACCTCCAGATGCTCCTAGTAATTTTTTATAGCTCTTGACCTCAGCAAAAATGGGGAATACGTTGTAGCTGATGACAAAGAGTGCTGCACCGGCTAGTCCTCCGTACAGAAATATTTTCCAGACCTTGGCACTGTCCATAAAGTCTTCGAGCACTCGGCCAATGAAATAGAGCATTAGCATATTACCCAATATGTGCCAAAAGCCACTGTGAAAGAAGATATTTGTAATGATACTCCAAGGCCTGATGAGCAGGACACCCAGGTTGCTTGGGATGTAGAAATACTCCAAGAGTTCATTTGGTTGGAACCCAGATAGTTTTGCTATGATACCAACAAATATGGTAAAGACAAAAACACCCAAATTGATCAGTATAATCTGACGTATGGCTGAGCCTCCTTTATTGTATTCGTATTTTATCTTTTCCCAGACAGTCATGGTTGGTTAGTATAACGTATTACGGTTGGTCTTATTCCAGTACTTAACAAGCAAGAAGCCAAAAAGTGCACCACCCAAGTGTGCGAAGTGTGCAACTCCTGACTGGAAACCGCTCACCCCTGCAAATAATTCGTATGCAGCATATGCTCCTACAAGGTATTTTGCCTTGATAGGTACAGGAATAAACATAATGTAGAGTTCTGTATTGGGCCAGTACATTGCAAAGGCTACTAGTATGCCAAACAGAGCGCCAGATGCTCCTACAGTAGGCTGATTTATACTAACTATTCCCTGGGTTATCTCGTAATCCTGTATGAGTGTATGGATTAATGCTGCGCCAAGTCCTGTGATAATATAAAAGTTGAGGTACCGTTTTGCGCCCCACATCTGTTCTAGTCGTGTACCAAACATGTACACCCCAAACATATTGAAAAGAATATGTGTAAAACCGCCATGCATAAACATGTGTGTTATGATTTGCCAACCCCGAAAATATTCGCTTTTGTAGTTGAACAAAGCGAAGTATTCATAGGCCTGATCACCTAATAACATGGTTATTACAAACATAAGAATGTTAATACCAACGATATTTTTGGTGACTAGGGGTAGATTAAACTGATTGCTGTTAAACTGCATGTATTCTTAGTTATTGAAAAAAACGTTCCAAACTGCTCTTTGTTAGTTTTACAATGATGGCCTTGCCTGCATTGTTGTTTGTATACTGTTTACACTGAAGCAAATCACTCACCAGATTACTCATCTCAGCCTCGCTCAATGCCTTGCCTGCCTTAATGGCAGCGTTCTTTGCGGTAGCTTGCCGCAACGCATCTTTTTTGGCTATTTTTAAGTCTTGGAAATTGGTTTTAAAGTCATCCAGTATTTGTACTACGATATCTGCACCGTCTACTTTACTGAGTTCACTAGGCAACCCATTTATGATAATGGCATCTTTGCCAAACTCGCTGGTGTCAAAACCAAGGGCATTTATCTCATCCTTCATTTCAAAATAGAGCAAAAGATCGGCTTTACTCATTGCTATGGTGCGGGGAAACAGTAGCTGCTGCGAGGCAATTTGTTGATTTTCTGTATACCGTTCATACAAGATCTGGGCGTGTGCTCTATGCTGATTTATAATGCACAATTCTCCGTCTATTTTGGTGATGATAAAGGCATTTTCTATCTGAAAAATATCAGTGAATATTCTATTTTCTTCATGCTTGTCTGCAGGTGTCTCATTGAAAATATCGCGCTGTTGCACTTGCTGTACAGGCGTATTGAGTAATTCATCTAGTTTTTCCCATTCGGTACTTGTACGCTGCTTGGGTGTCTCAAAAGGATTGAACCGCACATTTGGCTCCGTTGTTTTAAGACTAGGATTATACTCGCGATGCAATGGAGGCTCTGTGGCATTGTGCAACTGAGCTTGTGTAGGCATTACAAAATGTACACCTAAGGTTTTTTTGATAACACTCTGCAGTAGCGTATATACATGTCTGCCATCCTCAAATTTTACCTCATGTTTTGTTGGGTGAATGTTTACGTCTATTTTTCCGGGATCTACATTCAGAAACAGGACAAAGAACGGATACGTTTTTTCCTCTAGCAAACTACCATATGCAGAGCTTATTGCATGGTTTAGGTAGGCATCTTTAATGAATCTTCCGTTGGCAAATAGGTATTGACTTCCTCTGGTGCGTTTGGCTATTGTAGGGGAGCCTATGTACCCAGTTATACCTACTATTTCTGTTTGTTCGCTGGCATCGATAAGGTTTTCTTCTTTTACGCTGAAAAGATCTGCAATTCTATGTTTTAGGTTGCCACCTCTTAGTTTAGATAGGTTTTTGTCTTGGTTGTAAAATTCGAAACTTAGTGCAGGGTATGCTAAAGCTATTCGCTGGTATTCTTCAAAAATATGCTTGGTTTCTACCGCTATACTTTTTAGGAAATTCTTGCGAGCAGGTATGTTATAAAAGAGATTCTTTACGGTGATTGAGGTACCTTGGTTGGTTGCTGTATTTTCTTGTGTTTCTACTGTACCTGCATTTATGACTATACGTGTACCCACACTTTCTTCTCCACTCTTGGTTCGCATTTCTACCTCGCTTACTGACGCTATACTGGCTAGCGCTTCGCCCCTAAAACCGAGGGTGTTCAAATTATATAAATCGCCTGCCTTTGTTATCTTAGAGGTGGCATGCCGTTCCCAGCACATTCTGGCATCAAATGCGTTCATGCCTGTCCCGTTATCATCTACTTGGATGTGGGTACAGCCTCCATTTTTAATAAAAAGTTTGATTTCTGTGGACCCAGCATCTACCGCATTTTCGAGCAGTTCTTTTACCACAGATGCGGGGCGTTGTACTACCTCTCCCGCGGCTATCTGATTGGCGGTGCTTTCGGGTAGTAATTGTATAATTCCAGGCATCTATTCGAGCTTATTGAGACAAGCCTTCGAAGATAATTTTTAGAAGATTAGAATCCCAGAGATAATAGAAAATAACCGTTAGAATAATAGCAATAGCCGCTATACGTGCTACATACAATTTGTGGCCGGGCGCTGTACCATACCTATTACTTGTCTGCTTGGCTTTGTAAGCACGACGTATATGGTCCTTCACATCATCTTTAGAACGCGCTTCTTCTCCCATTTCTCTCTTAATATCATCTACCCTTGAGTGAAGTTCTTCTTTGGCTTCATCATAGAAAACAGGCGTGTAATTGAACTTACGGTACTTCGGTAGTCTGGAAAATTTAAGGTTAATCATACGCTCTGCAAATTTACGGTTTTGTGGGTAAAGCCATTGAACAGGGTGTTACTTGCTTGGTATTGACCTTTTTATTGGCTTGATTCGGTAACGTTAAGGGTTACAATTTTCATAATGCGAACGCTCGGCAACTACTATATGGTGGTCCAGTGCCTTTTGGTACTCTTCACACGCAAATTCTGTTTCGTCTATTTGGAGGTATAAATTTCCTTTAATGTAGTGAACCATTTTGTACTTGGGTAGCAATTTTTCTACCGAGCTATAGTCGCGTAGGGCTCCGTTTATGTCCTTCATTTCTACCTTAAGCTCCGCTCTTCTTTTGTAGAGATCCCCGGATAGGTTGTCTATGCGGATGGCAACGTCGAGGTCAGCTAATGCTAGTACTTCATCTCCATTGGCATTGTGTGCATCTGCCCTAACCTTTAGGAAAGGGACGCTTCTTGGGTTATCTAAAAGTATGTAGGTGTAGTCCTTTATAGCGGCATCGTATTGCTTTAGCTCTACTTGGCAGAGGCCTCGGTAGTAGTATGCCTCTCTGTATATTGGGTTTAGTGTTAATGTTTTAGTGAAATCTCTTGTCGCATCTGCGTATTTCCCAGCATTAAACTCTGTTGTACCTCTATTGAAATAGCCTCTAAAATCAGCTGGATTTAGCACAATGTATTTACTGTAAAGGATCAAGGCTTTACTGTATTCTCTTTCTAGTGTAGCTCGATTTGCTTGAATGAGCAATTCAGCTGCTGTTTGTGCATACGTGTTTGCAAAAAATAAGAGTAGGAGTGCCGTAAGTATTGGTTTCATCAATGAGTTTATAACTGCAAATAAAGTACGGTATTGTATGTACTCTCAAAAAATCTATGCACAGGTGTGAATCCATTTGGCTAAGATTGTTTATAATTGAATCGGAATAAATAAAAAAATAGAATGATGAAAAGATTTACTTTAGCTGCACTAGTGTTAAGTGTAGTGACAATTGCGAGTGCAGTAATGATAAACGGACTAACTGCAGATGACATAAAAGGCACGTATTGGAATGCTGAAAAAACGGCACACATACGCATGTACAAGGCTAAGAATGGCAAATACTATGGCAAAATAGAATATTTGGTTGAGCCAAATGACGCGAGTGGAAATCCCAAAAAGGATCCGGAAAATTCAAACGAAGAGCTTAGGGATAGAGATCGTCTTGGTATGGTCATAGCTAAAGGTTTTACATGGGATGCTGACGAAAATGAGTGGAATGATGGAACCATCTATAATCCGACAGATGGTAAAACGTATGATGGATATATGTACTTTGAAGGAGACGATAAGAAAAATTTGTATCTGAGAGGCTTTGTTCTGGGTATGCCGTTCTTAGGCAAAACCAGTGAATGGACTAGGATAAAATAAGTGCAGTGAATAATACTTTCTTTTGTGGGTATTATCTGGCAACTAGCGCACCGCAGCAACAAATTCAATAAAATGCTTCACTTCAGTGAGGCATTTTTTTTGGTCTTCTAGCATACTGAGGTGACCCACATTGGTCAAGTTACCTATTTGTGCTGCTTGGCATTTTGCTGCTTGTCCATATATTTCCTTCGCTTGGTAGTAGGGGTCTTCTTCTCCACGCAATAGTAAGACGGGCTTATCAAATGTGTCTAGGACACTGCTGCGGTCCTTCCTATCTCTCATAGCGTGCAATCCAGCTATAACAGATGCCGTAGGTGTAGCATTCACCATAGCCGTCAAATTTTCTCTTAGTCGTGCCCTATGGGAAGAAGCTACGAGGCCTGACATGAAGATGCGAAAGAACTCGGAGGTACCATACGTATTAATGAAATTTATGGACTTGAGCCTATTCTCTTTTTTAATGCTGTTATCTGCATAGGTGGTAGAGTGGATAAATGCAGCAGCAGCTAGGCTGCTGGGGTATTGGTGTATGTATTCTGCGACAATATAACCGCCAAGCGAATGACCTAAAAGTATAGGTTGTTCCACGTTTTCGTAGTCTAGTAGATTTTTAATCTGTTTGACCACTTCAGGGATAGTCGTAAAAGGGATAGATGTGCTAGCGCCAAAACCAGGAAGGTCTATTGCTATGCAGGTGTGCGTTTTGGCAAACGCGGTTATGAGAGGCTCCCAAATCCTGGAGTCTTCACAAAAACCATGTAAAAAACAAAGGTGGGGACCTGTCCCCACCTTTGTATATGTTATTTGGTTAAAACGCGAAAGCAATAGCGTCCTAGTTGTAGAATTTGTAACGTTGATCTTTTACCTCGGCCTTCTTGATAAGTGCGGCTTGTACTTCGTTTCCTCCTTGTGTATTCTGTGCAGACGTTCGTTGCATCTGATCCTTGAGTGAATCAAGGCTCTCGGCGTCGTATTCATTTGCGTTGTTTACAAACACCACTGCTACACCGGTTGTTCCTTCTATTGCATTGGAGTGTTTTCCTACTGGAGTACCCAGTATACTTCCTATGATCTTGTAATCTTGGCCTATATTAGGAAGGCTGCCTGTATTAAAAGAAGCAGCAGGTACTGGTGTTATCACAGCGTTCAAAGCGTTACTCAATTCATCTGCTGTTTCGGCTGTTGCCAAAGCTGCATTCATTCTAGGCAGTAGGATTTCTGCTTTCTTTTGGTTCTTGATGATAATCTCTATTTCACCACGTAGGTCTTCGGCATTTGGTATACCTTCTTCTCTTATCTTAGAAACCCTAGCTACGACAAGACTTCCGTCTACATCTATTACACCAGAAACACTGCCTTCTTCGGTAGAGGAATTAAACAACCATTCTGCTATTTTATCAGATTCGGTTATGTTCGGGATAGTTCTATTTTCTTCTGTTATCTTGTTCGCTACACGCTTACCAAGTCCCATACTTTCTGCAACTTCTTCAAAACTCTGCTCTCCATTCACTTTACCGAGAAATTCGCCAGCTTTTTTGTAGAATGCACCGTCTGTTGCCGTGCTTGGAAATATACGTTGGTCTACAATTGCCACTTTTACAGTTTTGCGACTTACAGCAGATGTAGTTTTGGCTAAGTGAACACCTCTATTACTTCTAACGATTATGTAGTTCCCCTGTCTTGAGGTCATAAGCCGGTTTACAAGTCTTTTGGGGTATTTTCCCGATTTTTCCCTTATCCAGCCCATATCTCCACCAGTGGCTCTGGTAGCATCAAAGTTTCTTGATGATGCTTGAGCAGAAAAAGTAGTTGTTCCTTTTTTTATCTTAGCTAACACTTCTCTAGCCTCCGTCTCCGCATCAGCAGTATCTGTTCCGGCTACTGAAAAGAGAATATGACTCCCTCTAACAGAACGCAGAGAGTCTGAACCAAAATCCAATACTTTAACTACACTGTACACTCCGTTTTGTTCGAACGGACCTACAACTTTACCCGCTTCTTCATCAAAAATTCTATTTTCAACTTCGGGGGAGAATGAACCTCTTACTTGAAAAGCTGGGTTGAAAGGAGTTTCGCTACCCATGATGCTAACAAAGGCAGAATCGTTCTTTGTATTAGAAAACTTCTCTATTGTTTCTCCTGCCCATTCAATCATACCAACCGAGTCTTTCGTAGAAGGAACGACATCCAATTTGATGTATTCTATATCTCTGCTGGCTTGTTGTACGTATTTGCTTTTATGTTGTTTGGCATACGCTAGTATTTCGGCATTAGAAACTGAAATATTGGAATCTGCTATTTGGGCATAAGGTAAGCTCACAATTGACGCATTTACGGTTTGTTCAGTCTCTTTACCTCTAATGCGAGCCTCTAAGTCAGTGGTGTAATACGAACTTGAAACCAAGTTGCGGTACTTCTCAGCTATTAAACCTGTGGTAAATTGCTCTTGGAACGTGGTCCAACTCTGTCTTGCTTGTGGATTTTCGTTTATATCCTGCTTTAGAAACTGAATAAGTCGCTGCTTGTCAAATTGGTTACTCTCAGGATCTCTGAAAGATTGCTGTATTTGTGGGTGGGTGTTTGCGCCTACGGTTAGATCTTCAAGTTCTGCCGGGCTTACAGAAATACCAAGTTGCTCGTATTGAGGTTGTATGGTCTTGGCTTCTATTAGCGAGTTCCACGCTTGAGTTCTGTATTGCTCAGCTATAGCCTCGTCTATGGTGATGCCGGGGTTGTTTTGAACCAATTGTTGCTTCATTCCCTCGTAGGTGCTGTTAAACTCTTCGTACGAAACAGGATTCCCGTTTATACTACCTACTGAATTTTCGGTTGATCCAAAAATACTGCTTCCGCTACTTACTAAATCTGTGAGCACAAAAGCGAGCATAGCTGCACCTATTACCAAGAATAGGCAACCTGTCTGGTTTTGGATTTTTTGTAGGACACTTGGTTCTTCTTTGTTGTATTTATCTGACATTCTTTTCGTCGTTAAAAAATAGTGTGCAAATTACGTTGATTTGACCTGAAAAGGCAAAGGAAATATAAGGAGTGTAATTACCCTAGTTAAGGCAAGGGTAAATCAATATCAATTTAGCTGAATCTTACGTCTGTAAACGTTTCGTACCGCTAGGTCTCTTATCCGGTATTTTATACGATATATATGGGCTTCAGGCTCAATATTTATAACTCCAAGTATGTGGTCCCAGCTGGTGTTTGAGCCCCGGTATAGGGCTTTGTATGAGTGCTTACTTTTCTTTCCGTTTTTTTCTACGTGAATTACCATTTTAGTTTTGTGCGGGTGCTCTACATTGAGAATTATTTGAGCGGTATCACTATTGCGGACTATTGCCACGGTATTGTTTATAGCCAATTTACTAAAAATTCCGTTACTTATTGTCGCTTCTGTCACTAGCTTTATTTCTGTTTTTTGGCTAAGGTCATAGGCGGTGTATGCTACTGCCAGTTGGTCGTTATACAATGCTAAATCGAGGTAATCGCCATAAAACACCTTTTTGCCGGGCAGAGCGGTTACAAATGGGGTTAGTTGTGCATTGGTGACTTTGCCATCTGTTGTGTATGTAGCAAGACTTATGGTGTAGAACGTGTTGGTGGGGCTGGTTTTAAAGTCATAGTAGGCAACATGAACATCTCCGGTGTGTTCATCGACAGCCATATTGGGAAAGTACTGGTGTGTGTTTGTTTTGTCTAAGTTTAGCAGAATAGGCTCACTCCACGTTTTGCCCAGATCTTTACTGGCGAGTAGCCATATATCTGCATTACCATTTCGTTCATCTGCCCAGCAAATATAGAGACTCTCTCGTATCTTATCAGCTACTAAGAAGGGCATACCATTGGCCCTCATTATATTCGGCATGTCCATGTCCCATCCTTTTACTTGGAGGGCTACTATACGATCTTGGCCCCACGTTTTTCCGCCATCATTGCTTTGGTCAAAGTAAATATTGCCGAGACCTGCCCAAACAGCATAAAGGTTTCCCGAAGCATCTACAGCAGTTGTGGCCCCTTCTAAGGTGTTATCACCATCTTCACAATTTCCGACGGTATCTGAAATCGTAATCGCCTGACTAAAACTATCATTCTTTGAGTTGAGTGCCGCAAAACGTATCCGTGAGTGGTCAGTTGGGTCACTGCTGCCGTATTTGTCAAACTCTGTCCACGTTACATAAATATTGTTTTGGTATTTTACGGACCAATCATCCGAACTTAACCACGGCTTATCTTGCATTTTGCCTTTATTGTAACCAAGGCTATAGGATTTCTCCTTCCAAGGATGTGCACTGTCTATGCGTTGAACGACTATTCTATCGAACCAATCTCCATAGTCTTTTTTTGGTGTTTTAGAGAGATGTGTGTAGTACAAGGATGACTTTGCCCAATGCAATACAGGGTCGCCATATACTCCTAGCGGGGAGCTTGCTTTTTGCTTACGAATGATTCCGTTGGAGGTGTTTATGGTGTAAAAATTGGTAATGTTAGCCGCAACATACAGCAGGCTGTCCCTATTTTCAGAGAAACAGACGCTTGGTTCATTGGGGTTGCCAGTGTCATCTATAATGACTTCAGTTATTTGCGGAAATACATTAATTGAACAAGTAATAAGGTAAGCTATAACAGTAAATAATCTCATGGTATAAATAATCAGATGCAAATGGATTAATCCTTAATTAATTCAACTATGCCTGATATAGGTTCCTGTACGTTTTTCCCCAGGTATAGAAGATAAAAATAGGTACCACTAGGGAGTATGTTTTTTTGCTTCATATGATTGCCTCTCCAGCATTCTTTTGGATTCGGGGTACTGAAAACAAGCTCCCCCCAGCGGTTGTATATTTTCAAAAGATAATCCTTACACTCTAAGAAATCGCCATCCATACTAAAGCAATCATTTACACCATCTCCATTTGGTGTGAATACGTTGTATAGCTTAATTGTGGGAATTACTTTACTGTCTATATTGACCCCACGGTACGTCTGGTCTGAGCACAAGGTGTTTTCATTGACAAATAAGCTTATGGTGTAATTTCCTGCTTCTTCATATTGGTATTTTGGATTGGCTTCTGAAGATGAATTTCCATCACCAAAGTCCCAACGGTAGGAAAACGCACCTTCTGATTGATTCGTTAAGGTCAACGTATTACTGCACCCTTCAAAGTCGGCTTCAAACGCTGCAATACTTTGGTCTAGTACCTCAATTATACGCTCATAGGTTGAGACCATATTACAGGTTCCAGTATCAGTTACAGTGAGAGAAACAGTGTACTTTCCTGGTTCTAGGAATGTGTGCAAAGGGTTTAGTTCTGTCGCAGTGTTCCCATCACCAAAATCCCATAAAAATGACCTACCCAACACACTGGTGCTAGTAAACTGAACGCTGTGTGGTGCACATCCTAGGACAGGTGCAGCCACAAAATCTGAAATAACTGCTGACCGTATCTGTAAGTCTATTTTAAATGATACATTGGAACATCGTACACTTTTATTGTTTTCAAATGCAGCTCCTGGCGTAGTCGGAAAATCACTAACTTCTTTTAGCTGACCGTCTGTGCTAGGGGGACAACTACCGCAGACACTTTGATACATGACTCCACGCTTGTCAAATCTACTCGTACCTCCATCTACATGATCGCCGGTAACATTCCCTCCAAAATAGGTTGCATACAGTAAGTCCTTTGCGTCTTTACCAAACACAATCACATAAAAATCTTGATTATCCGTAGTGCTTTGCTCTGCATCATCACTTACGATTAATCCTTGAGTAGAGCCAGGTATAGTGGTAGGATCTGCCGGGTCTACATTACTCCCCCAGCCAGAAAAATAAATGTGGCCGCAGACATCAACTAAAAAAGCACTCGGGGCTAAATTTGGTGTATTGATGGCGTTGCCAAATGTGGTAACAAAATCTTGGTTCTGTAGTAAGGTATCTATCCGAAATAGAAATTGCCCTCTATTGCTTTGACCATATACATCAGCTGTTTTTATGATGGAACCAGCGGTTTGCCCTGTTGCGTATATTCTACCTTCTGTATCTCTATCAATAAAATAGATTTGATCGTATTCCTCTGTTCCCCAGTAGGTTAGTTTTTTGAGCTGTTTTGTGTTTTTGTCCAATATGGCAATAACTCCATCTGTAGCGCCAATAAATACTGGTCCTATAGCTGTATCCGTAGCCGGCAAGTTATCGCTTGTTGTTCCGCCGCCAACATAGATATTGTCTTTTTGATCGAGTTTAATGCTGTAGAAAGCATCGCTGCCATTACCCCCTAAAAAGGTAGCCCAATTAAGTGTGTGAATATCGGGAGAAAGTTCAAATAGGTATCCATCGTATGCCGTCCCTTTTGTGCTTTGTATTGCGTTTACTGTCGGCAAATCTCCCGATAGGGATGTCGTAGCTACAAAAATGTGGTTGTCGTCATCGGTGATAATATCTCCTCTGAAATCATCTGCGTACATGGAGCGTAAACTAGGATTTTGATTTAGTCCATCATTTAGACTACCGCCTATGAAAGTACTTCCCAGTAGCGATGTACCATCACTACTTATTTTTGAGACAAAAATATCTGCACCTCCTCCATGAGTCGTATCATAACCAAGGCTGTCAACGGGGAAGTTTGCAGAAAAGGTGGTTCCTAAGATGATCAAATCATCATTTCGGTCTACTACTAAGCTGTGTGGGAATTCATTCTGAGCACCACCTATGTATGTGGCCCAGAGTAATGCACTTCCAGCACTATCATATTTGGAGATAGTGACATCGCATAACAAGCCTGCGGGAGTGGTGCCAGCTCCACCGTTGTATTCTGTATCAAATGCGCCAGATGTGACTGGGTAAAACTGATTTAGGTTGGGGATCTCTTGAGCAATTCCTGCGGCATATAAACTTCCCTCACTATCAAAGGTTGCCGTAAAACCAAAGTTGTCTGCAAATGACCCTGAGTAGGTAGAAAAAATAAGTTTGGGGTCTATAATCAATGGGTATTCAGGATTGATAGCTCCCAATATTTCATATCCTATTACACTGTCAGTCAACGTATACCTAGCATTTACCTCAACTACAGCGTCGTCTATCTGCTGATAAACAAAAAGACGATCATCTGTTATGCTACCACAGGTAGTTTCTATAATTACTTGACCGTTTTTTAGAGCAATACGATTGGCTCCTTCTACGGCTATTTGTATACTGGCTATCTTTTTTTTTGTAGGGTTGCTTATTCGCCATTGATACTTTAATCCTTGTTGCCCCAGAATTTCCAAGTTAACACCGGGATATATTTCTTGATAATTTACCTGAACAGACGGGTGCACCTTACTGGCCCAATTAGCAGGATTATTCCCAACGTAATAGTTGTAATAGCGTTCTAACGTGTTTTCTGCTTTTAGCTTTGGGGCATATTCCATTCCTAAAAACCGCATTCGAACACTATGCATCCCTAAAGATTCGTCGGTATGTTTTGTAGGATTATCGTGTTTCCACTGGCTCACTCTATCGTAATCTCTTGGGTTAGTAAGCAAGTAGTGTAGCGCATCACTTTCGAGGAATAGATTACCATATGGTATGGCTGCTTTGTATCGAATAGCAGGGTGCCACTGCCCTACATTGGGCACAAACTCATAGCCAGACTTGGTTGTATCTTGTTGCTGAATTGGCCCATGTGCTATGCATAAAGTTGCAAAGCACATAACGTAGATTACCAAACCTTTTTTTAACATCTGATAGCAAAAATAAACGTACAAGTGCAGACTAGACCACTCAGACCAATAATAAGTTGCTCCATTTTGCAGTAAATAACAGTAATCTGACTCTCCTAAAAATTATATTTGCAGTCATTTTAAAACTAATGGAGTTAAACGAGCAACAAATTCAACGAAGACAAGCCCTTGATAAACTAAGAGCTATGGGGGTAAATCCTTATCCAGCAGACGTATATGCTAAGGATTTTTCGAGTGTTGAAATAAGTAAACAGTTTGACGATAACCCCGAGAAATTTGAAAACATTTCATTTGCGGGCCGCATGATGCGTCGCCGTATTATGGGTAAAGCAAGTTTTGCCGAAATACAAGACGAGCAAGGAAGTATACAAGCCTACTTCAATAGGGATGAGTTGTGTCCAAGTGATGATAAATCAATGTACAACGAAGTATTTAAAAAAATTCTCGACATTGGTGATATCATTGGTGTGAAAGGGAATGTATTTCGAACACAGACCGGTGAGCTTTCTATCAATGTAAAAGAGCTAACCGTTCTTAGCAAATCACTTAATCCGCTTCCAATGCCAAAAGAGGTAGATGGTAAAGTGTACGATGCATTTACCGACCCTGAGCAACGATACCGAAAACGCTATGTAGATTTAATTGTAAACCCACAAGTACGCGAGACATTTGTGAAACGTACTAGGGCCGTAGCGAGTATGCGTAATTTCTTGAATACCAAAGGGTATATGGAAGTAGAGACGCCTATTTTACAGGCTATACCTGGTGGTGCAGCGGCACGTCCGTTTATTACTCACCACAATGCATTAGATATTCCACTTTACCTTAGAATAGCCAATGAGCTTTATCTAAAACGGCTTATAGTAGGCGGTTTTGAGGGTGTGTACGAGTTTGCTAAAGACTTCAGAAATGAAGGGATGGACCGCACACACAATCCAGAATTCACCCAGATGGAGCTGTATGTAGCGTATAAAGACTACATGTGGATGATGGATATGACGGAGAAGATGCTTCGCCAAATTGCTGTAGATGTCAATCATACTTCTGAGGTCGTTTTTGGAGACAATACTATTGATTTTGGTAAACCATTCGAAAGACTCACTATTTTTGGGGCTATAGAGAAATACACAGGTATAGACTGTAGCACTATGAGTGAAGATGAGCTGCGTAAAACGGCCAAAGAACTAGGGGCAGACGTAGACGAGAATATGGGCAGTGGTAAACTAATTGATGAGATATTTGGCGAGAAAGTGGAGCACTTACTTATCCAGCCTACCTTCATTATGGATTACCCAATTAGCATGTCTCCGCTCACCAAAAAGCATAGAGATAACCCAGAGCTTACAGAACGTTTCGAGTTGATTATCAACGGAAAAGAGATAGCTAACTGCTATAGTGAGTTGAATGATCCCATAGATCAGCGTGAGCGATTTGAGGAACAAGTAAAACTCATGGAGCGCGGTGACGATGAGGCTATGTTTATAGATGAAGATTTTCTTACTGCACTAGAATATGGCATGCCACCTACAGCGGGTATTGGTATTGGTATAGATAGGCTAGTAATGCTTCTTACTAATAATACTAGTATACAGGAAGTGCTCTTCTTTCCACAGATGCGTCCTGAGAAAAAGGTAAAAGTAGTAGAACTCACAGAGAACGAAAAAGCTGTACAAGATGTACTAGAACAAAATGATGGTACATTGGAAATAAGCGACTTAAAAACACGCATAGAATTAAGTGGTAAACAGTGGGACAAAGCGCTAAAAGGGCTTGCAAAGCACGACATTACTCAAGTAGCTAAAGTAGACGGTATTGTAACGGTTAGCTTAAAGTAATCAGCACTATTCGACCTTCTTAGTCTTCCGTAGAGTGTTTACGCACGTATGCTGCGATTTTATTTCACATCTACTACTGTGATCTCTACTCGTTTTATCTGCGTACTAGATTCAAATAAAAAGTGTGCGGTATCGTTCTGAAATAGTTGTTTGTCTATGTGGATAATGATGGGGTCTTGTACCAGATTAAAATCGGTGTATCTGTCTATTCTTATAGAAACTGTGTTGGCTGGAGTAGACGATACGTTGGTTATCGTACCAATCATCAGATCAGCATTGCCATGGTTTTTGCTTGTAGTGTAGTCAAAAGCAAAATCATATGCTCGCAAGTCTTCTTTCTGGCAAGAGGCAAATAGAAAGACCAGTAAAAAACTGGGCAAAAAGGATTTCATAGTCTAGGTATTACAATAAGAGTGCCCTAGTTCCCTATTTTACAAAAAAGCATGTTAGAACGTTATGCGATAGCTGCCCATGGGCAGTAAGCAAATGAATAATAATTGAGTCTTAACCGATGTCTTGAGATATGTGAGAAGTAGAGCCCATCATTGATTCACAGTATACTTTAGCTTTCGTTTTATTTGTTGTTAGTGCATCCTCGGTATGTAACAAATTACTTAGCAGATCGATCCATTTTTCAGCAGACTCTATCTTATGAGCAAAACCTGCTTCTACAAAGTTTTGCGCTTCCGGAAATTTTTGGGTTCGAGGTCCAAAGAATAAGTGGCATCCCCAAACTGCAGGTTCTAATATATTGTGCAGAGCTCCACTAAATCCTCCGCCTACAAGTGCAAAGTCTGCATAACGGTATAAACCTGATAGCATACCTATAGTGTTGACTATCAACACATCGTCTGCCAATGAGAAATCTTGTTCGGTATATTTCTTAGGAGAATATGGTTTTAGCTGTGCAACTATTTTGTCGCTACGTTTTATATCGTGAGGTACAATGAGTATGGCAAGATTTTGTGGTTTATCTTGCAAAAGTTGATGTATGAGCTCTTCTTCTTCTTCCCAAGATGAGCCAACTACTAGAAGTTTCCGAGAGCCTATAAAATCTGCGATGTCTGGATACTCTGGGGCTGAATTCACTATCTCAGCAACACGATCATATCGGGTATCTCCGCTAAACTCTGCTGCAACGGTATGCGTGTTTAGTATTTTCGCACTTGCCTCATCAGAGGTATATATTTTTTTGAAGTTCTTGATTAGTCTCAAGTAAGGTTTGCCACTTGTGGTTAGTATAAAATGATCTCCTTGAAATCTACCGTTTATGAGGTAGAAGTCAATACCCCGTCTCTGACCTTCATGTATAAAGTTGAACCAAAAGTCATAGCGAATAAAAATGGCTTTTTGTGGAGCGTAGTCTTTATAAAACTGCTTCACGAGTGATAGCTGATCTATCGGCAAGTACATTATACTGCTGGAGTGTGGTCCTTTTATGGCTTGTGTGTATCCACTTGGACTGAAAAAGGTAATGAGAATATCATCTAACAAATTACTTTTAAGCAGTTCACTAATAATGGGAATGGCCATCTCATATTCACCAAGAGATGCGCAGTGTATCCAGTACTTTTTCTTGGCTATGGGCACTTTTTGGCTGTTTTTCCTTTCTTGATTAAAGGTCTTAGCCTTTTTAACAAAGAGACCTGCTACAGGTAGCAATAGTCTGGCTATGTAAGTTATTATTATGTAGAGTATCCGAAACAAAGCTTTAGTCTATAAAAAATTCTTCATCCTCTGATTTTTTGGTAAACACAGGTACTACCAGTCCCATTTTGAAAGCGATTGTTGAGTCAAACCGCTTTTGTAGCCCTGATTTATTTGCATTGTAGTCCCATGTTCTACGACCTTGCGTAAATCCTTGATTGAATTCTATCCCAACTCTAAAGTGGTACTTATTTTTTTCTGTAAGGTATTGGTATCCAACATATTGCTTTGTAGAAAATCCGTAAGTTAGTTGATCGTAACCCTCTTCGTATCCATTGTTTACTTGCGGTATAGTTACTTGAGACGATACAATATCTATGCGATGTTGCATTATGCCTGCACCTACAGAAAGGAGTAAGCCAGTGTTAGGCTCATGTTTTGGTAGGTTAATCAGGTACCCAATATTCCCCGTCGCGTAGTTCCCTTTCATGTTGAGTTGTATTACTGCAAAATCTCCATTTTCGTCTATTATAGTACCACTTGGACCACCTATATTACTAAAGATACCAAGGTCTTTTACATTGTCGCCAAAGAACCAATCATAATCTAACGCTAGTATGATGTTGTTTTTGAACTTATAATCTACTCCTAGACCAATGGAAGCAAAATTTTGGAAACGATTTTTTAGGTCTCCACCTGCTACGTTGTATGCCACATGTGGTACAAATAGAAATCCTTGGTTGGTTTTCATATCTGACTGTGCTAGAGCCTGTATCTGAGAGGAGAATATTAGCACTACGAGATAAATCCACTTTTTCATCAATCGCAAATTAACACCATAAATGTGGAATGACTGTACAATTTTAGCTGTGTCCGAATGGCTTTACCAAAAAAGGCAATGCCTAAACAAATCATTGAATATCTTTGCATCTATAAGGATTAAAGCAATGAAAATAACAGTAGTAGGTACGGGGTATGTAGGACTAGTAACAGGAACTTGCCTGGCTGAGGTAGGAACTGACGTGACGTGTGTAGACATAGACGCCAAGAAGATATCTGGTTTGAAAGAGGGAATAATGCCAATATACGAGCCAGGATTAGATACTATGGTCGCTAGAAATTATAAGAAAGGGAAACTTCATTTTAGTACTGACCTTTCTTCAAGTATTTCAGGTGCAGATGTTGCCTTTATTGCTGTAGGAACTCCTCCAGGAGAGGATGGTAGTGCAGATTTACAGTATGTTTTGAAAGTAGCTTCACAAATAGGGGAACACATGAATAGCTATGGAGTGGTAGTGACGAAGAGCACCGTTCCAGTGGGGACCGCTGAGAAAGTACGTAGTGCTGTACAAACAGAGTTAGATAAGAGAGGCGTGGATCTAGCCTTTGATATAGCGAGCAATCCAGAATTTTTAAAAGAAGGAGCAGCTATAGATGATTTTATGAAACCGGATAGAATCGTAGTGGGTGTAGATACGGAGAAAGCTCAGGAGACAATGGGTAAGTTGTATAAACCATTCATCATGAATGGACACCCTCTTATATTTATGGATATTCCAAGTGCAGAGATGACCAAGTATGCTGCAAACGCAATGTTGGCTACTCGTATCAGTTTTATGAATGATATTGCTAATCTGTGTGAAATAATGGGTGCAGACGTAAATGCTGTAAGACGAGGCATTGGCAGTGATCCCCGCATTGGCTCACGTTTCATATATGCTGGTATAGGTTACGGGGGTAGCTGTTTCCCTAAAGATGTAAAAGCATTGATAAAAACGGCTAGAGATAATACGTACACCATGCGTATCCTCGAAGCAGTGGAGGAAGTGAATGATGCACAAAAATCTGTTTTATTCAATAAGATAACCAATCATTTAGGTTTGGATCTTCATGGTAAGACCTTTGCTATGTGGGGGTTGTCTTTTAAACCAAATACCGATGATATGAGAGAAGCTCCATCACTGGTATTGATAGACAAGATAGTAGCAGCAGGGGGTAAAGTTATAGCCTACGATCCGGTGAGCATGCCAGAAACAAAGCACCTGATTGGCGATAAAATTGATTATGTAGAAGATCCGTATGACGCCGTGGACAAAGCAGATGCACTATTACTGGTAACAGAATGGTCAGAATTTAAATTGCCAGATTGGGATGTAGTGTCTCAGAAGATGAATAGGAAGTTGGTCTTTGACGGCAGAAATGTATACGATAGAATAGAGATGGGAGAATTAGGCTACAGCTATTTTTGCATAGGTTCTAAATAATATAAAACAGAGAAGAAATGAAAAGAATATTAATTACAGGTGGAGCAGGATTTTTGGGTTCGCACTTGTGCGATCGATTTATAAAAGAAGGCTACGAGGTGATTGCCATGGATAATCTTATCACAGGAGATATGAAAAATATAGAGCATCTAATGCCTCTTGAGCATTTTCATTTTTATCATCATGACGTTTCTAAGTATATCCATGTTCCTGGAGAGTTAGATTACATCCTTCATTTTGCCTCGCCTGCTAGTCCTATAGACTATCTCAAGATACCTATACCAACTCTTAAAGTAGGGAGCCTTGGTACCCATAATTGCCTTGGGCTGGCACTAGCAAAAGGAGCGCGGATGTTAATTGCATCTACTTCAGAAGTATATGGAGATCCGGTAGTGCACCCTCAAAATGAGGATTACTGGGGGAATGTAAATCCTGTTGGTCCGCGTGGAGTGTATGACGAGGCTAAACGATTTCAAGAGGCAATGACTATGGCGTATCACACTTTTCACGGTGTGGAGACTAGAATAGTACGTATTTTTAATACCTATGGACCAAGAATGCGACTTAATGATGGACGAGCTCTGCCGGCCTTTATCGGTCAAGCTCTACGTGGAGAGGATATTACGATATTCGGTGATGGCAGTCAAACACGAAGCTTTTGTTATGTAGCAGATCTAGTAGAGGGCATCTATCGCTTGCTGCAGAGTGACTATGCTCAGCCAGTAAACATTGGGAATCCGGATGAGATTAGTATCTTAGACTTTGCAAAAGAGATCATCTCACTCACAGGTACAAACCAGAAAATAGTCTTTCAAGACTTGCCAAAGGACGACCCAAAACAACGTAAGCCCGATATATCAAGAGCTATAGACATATTGAAATGGGAGCCTACTATAAGTAGAGAGGAAGGGTTGAAAATAACGTACGATTATTTTAAAAATTTACCGGAAGAGCATCTTTATAAATACGCACATCCAAAAGAATTCAATTAAATAGCATGAGCTACTTTGCACACGAAACTGCCGTTATAGACGATGGCTGTACCATAGGAAAAGGCACCAAAATATGGCACTTTAGTCATATAATGCCCAATAGTATACTAGGCAATAATTGTAACATAGGTCAGAATGTTGTTGTTAGCCCAAAGGTAGTTTTGGGTAACAATGTAAAGGTGCAAAATAATGTAAGTATCTATACTGGAGTAACGTGTGAAGATGACGTTTTCATTGGCCCCAGTGTCGTTTTTACCAATGTGATGAACCCGCGCAGTGCGATCATCAGAAAGGACGAGTATTTGGAGACGATAGTAAGAAAAGGTGCAAGCATAGGAGCAAACGCTACCATTGTATGTGGCCATGATTTGGGAGAGTTCTCCTTCATTGGTGCAGGGACTGTTATCACTGAGAAAGTACTACCCTACGCTCTTGTGGTTGGGAACCCAGGTAGACCCATAGGCTGGATGAGTAAACGTGGTCATAGACTACAATTTGGTGCCAATGGTATTGCGAAATGTCCCGAAAGTAAGGAGACCTATCAGCTTAGAGATGGTAGGGTCTTTTGTCTGGCCGAAAAAAAGTAA